>Ga0209380_10000126_pt1 | contig 48109 bp, 52 predicted proteins | sample HubBroMetageWFT6_FD_188347 | JGI IMG/M metagenome (GOLD analysis project Ga0209380, IMG submission 188347) | Warmed and freeze-thawed soil microbial communities from the Hubbard Brook experimental Forest, New Hampshire - Hubbard Brook CCASE Soil... | ecosystem: Environmental > Terrestrial >...
GGATCGACGGGGCTGGGCCGGGCGCAGGCGCCGAGGGCCCTGACCGCAGTGAAGTTGAAGGCCGGCCTGCCGAGCCCGCCGGCGAGTTCGTGGCCAGGCCAGGGCAGGCCGGGTTCGGCGTCAGGCCGGGCGACAGCGAGTTCGAGGCCGGGCTCGAGGAGAGCACGGACGAGTTCGGCGGCAGGTCAATAGTGCCCGGCACCGGGCCCAGGTCGGTCATCGGTACAGTTCCGCCAGCCGTGGAACCGCGACCGGGCGCCTGGCAGTTTCCCGAGCCGCCGCAGGCCGACGGCGTCGATCGGCGGGGGCAGACCGGGAGGATGCGGTCGGGCGGGATCCAGGGGAGCCCGCTGCCGCGCAGGATCCCGCAGACGCCGCCCCCGCCGGGGCCTCCCGCCCGTCACGACTCAGTGCGCCGGCCCGCGACTCAGGGGCCACCGCCCGGCGTTTCCGACACGGTGCCGCAGCCGGTGTTCGAGCGCCGGAGCAACCCGGAGGACTGACCGCGGCCGCACGGTGCGCGCTCCCATTAGCGGGCTAATCATGACGAATCTAGGTGTTTCCGCATCGTGGATACGCGCCGCTCGATTGACATACCCGGGGTTTCCGTCGCCTGTATGGGCCGATTGGCCGGTTTAGTCGCGACGGAAACCCCGGGTAAGACCGCGCGGCGGCCGCCGGCCGGGCGGTCGGCTGGGCGGTCGGCCGGACGGGCCGGGCGCCGGGTCGCGGGCGCGGATGGCGGCCCGGTGGCTCACCAGTGCTGGCCCGCAGGACCCGACCGCGGGGCTATACCCTCCCTTGACTCTTACGGGGGATGCTCATGAACGGCCTCTGACCTGCGGATACCAGCCGCAGTTGAGTGCGGTTCGTCACGTTAGGTGACCTGGTGGACTACAAGGTCGGAGAGCTTGTGATATCTTTCACGAGCACCCACATGGCGGTCTGGTGTGGGCCCCGTGATACGTTTCGCTCACCTGGCAAGCAGCTGCCAGGGGCTGCGGGTCAACGGGGCACCAGCACCAGGAGCTACTTGAGAGAGCTCGACTTAGCAGCTTCCTAAGATTTTCCGGAGCCTTCCAGAAGATGCTGGCGAACATCGCCCCGATGGCGCGGCGATCTGCCACCGTGACGGCCGCAGTGGCCGCGGTCATGGTGGTCTTCAGCGCTGTCCTCGCAGGCCATAAGGGCCTCATCGGAGCGGCCATTGCGGTCGTCCTGGTCGCCGCATTCTTCGGCTTGAGCGTGCTGGCTCTCAGCCGCGCCGCGAAGATCAACGCCCAGGCGATGATGCTCGCCGGCATGGGCACCTACCTGGTGAAGATCCTGGTGCTGCTCTTCCTGGTCGGCCGGTTCCAGAACAGCACGGCGTTCAACCCGTTCGTGTTCGGGCTGACGGCGATCGTCCTCGTCCTCGTCTACGACATCGTCCTCGCGATCACGTGGACCAAGACGAAGCAGCTCTATGTCGAGCCGGACGGAGAACGATGACCCGTGGCTGGGACATGGACTCCGGACGGCAGCCTGCGGCCCGCGGCCTATGCTGCCCGACTCCGGCAGGCCTGCCGCTATGACTGCCGGCGGCGACCAGCACCAGGAGCCGCCGCGGCTGCGCGAGTCCGACGGATGGCAGATCCTCAGCTACATGCTCGGCGGCATGATCCTCTATGGCGGGATCGGCTGGCTTATCGGTCATTGGACCGGAATCTCGATCTTGTTCCCGCTCGGCATGATTCTCGGCATCGGCCTGTCGGTCGCCATGATCATCTTCAGGTTCACGCGGTCCTGAGCACTGCCTGCAGCGCGGGCATGCGCCTTGAGGTGCACCCGGTTTCACGCGCTTGCGACCACTGCGCCATGATGGCTGACCTTGACCCGCAGCGGCCTGCCACGGCTCTTGTCTGCACGCGACAGCCCGGAGGGGTACCTCAGTGAGTCACGTAGTTGCGGCCTCGACCTCGAGCTGCCATTTGTTCTCGGGCTGCGGCTTCCCTGCGCCCTCGATCAACGACTTCTACTTCACGCCGTTCTTCAAGGTCGGCAGCGTCGGCTTCGGCAAGCCGGGGCTGCTGCTGCTGATCTGCACGGGATTCGTGCTGCTGTTCTTCTGGTCCGCGTTCCGCAAGCCGCAGCTCGTCCCGCGCGGCATGCAGAACCTGGGCGAGCTGGGCATCTTGTTCGTCCGCGACCAGATCCTGCGGCCGCAGCTGGGCAAGAGGGGCGACAAGTGGCTGCCGTTTCTCGTCGCGCTGTTCTTCTTCATCTGGTTCAACAACATCATGGGGATCGTCCCCATCCTCTACTTCCCGGCGATGGCCAAGTACGGCTACCCGGTGTTCCTCGCCGGGATGGTCTGGGTCATCTACATGGGCCTGGGTTTCAGGAAGCAGGGCTTCCTTGGCTACTGGAAGTCGCTGACGGTCCCGCAGGGATCCCCCTGGTGGATCCTGCCGCTGCTGATCCCGATCGAGTTCTTCTCGAACGTCCTGGTGCGGCCGTTCACGCTATCGGTCCGACTCTTCGCGAACATGCTGGCCGGGCACGTGCTGCTGCTGGTGTTCTCGCTGGCCACCTGGTACCTGCTGAGCCTTTCGATCGGCATCTTGTACTCGGCTACGTCGTTCGTCGTCCTCATCCTGGTGACCGCCCTGGAGGTCCTGGTCCAGGCGCTGCAGGCCTTCATTTTCACGATCCTGACCGCTACTTACATCTCGGGCGCGTACGAAGCGCACTGAGCCGACCCCGCAAAGAACCCGGCGGAACCCCGCCGGCCCAACGAGAAGGAACAAGAAATGCAGCACCTGGTGCATCTGCATCACCTGCTCTACGTCGCTTCGGGCGCCCAGCACCTGGTCCTGGCCGCCGCGCCGGGCTCGTCCTCGGGCAACCCGTACTGGGCCCACATCATCAACCTCGGTGCGCTGACCTATGGTCTGGCCGCCATCGGTCCCGGCATCGGCATCGGCCTGATCTTCGGCAACACGATCCAGTCGATCGCGCGCCAGCCTGAGGCGGCCGGGCGGGTCACCGGCCTGATGTGGATTGGCTTCGCGCTGACCGAGTCGCTGGCCCTCATCGGCATCGCGGTGCCGTTCTTCATCAAGTAAGCAGTCCGCAGGAAGAGGTAGCCGCACATGTTGCATCAGCTAGCGGCGTCATCGAGCCCGAACCCCCTCGTTCCGAACTGGACCGAGGTCATCGTCGGCGGCATCGCGTTCTTCATCGTCTTCTTTGCGCTCTGGAAGGTCCTGATGCCCAGGATCATGAAGACGCTGGAGGACCGGACCGAGGCGATCGAGGGCGGCATCCAGAAGGCCGAGGAAGCGCAGATTGAGGCCAACCGGCTGCGTGAGCAGTTCCAGGCCCAGCTCGCCGAGGCCAGGCACGATGCCGCGCGGCAGCGCGAGCAGGCGATCGAGGAAGGCGCCCGGATCATCGCGGAGAAGCGCTCGGAGGCCCAGGAAGAGGCCAGCCGGATTATCGCCGCGGCGCACGCGCAGATCGATGCCGACCGGCAGCAGGCGTTCGCCTCGCTGCGCACCGAGGTCGGCACGCTCGCGGTGCAGCTGGCGAGCAAGATCGTGGGCGAGTCGCTGGATGACGAGGCGCGACAGAGCCGGGTGGTCGACCGGTTCCTGACTGACCTCGACGCGAGCCAGAACGCGGCGTCAGGAGCTCGGACATCGTCATGAGGGGCATGAGCAGGACTTCCCTGGCCGAGGTCGAGGAGAGGCTGGCGCCGGTCACGGGTACCGCGGAGGCGGCTACGGCGATCGGTGACGAGCTGTTCGCGGTCGCCGGCGTTCTCGCCAGCCAGCCGGCGCTGCGCCGGGCACTCAGTGACCCGTCCCGATCCGCGCAGGCCAGGGCCGACCTGGCCAGCACCGTACTGACTGGCAAGGTCAGCACGGAGGCACTCGGCCTCATCATGGCCGTGGCCGCGGCCCGGTGGTCGGCGCCAGGTGACCTGACCGACGCGGTGGAGCAGCTCGCCGTGCAGGCGATCGTGGCCGCCGCCGAGGAGGAGGGCCGGCTTGACGACCTCGAGGACGAGCTGTTCCGGTTCGGCCGGATCGTCGCGGGCCAGCCTGAGCTGCGGGTCATGCTGACAAATCCGTTCATCTCGGCCGAAGCCAAATCCCAGCTGCTCAGCCAGCTGCTGGCGGCCAGGACGACGCCGGAGGCGCTGCGGCTGATCACGCAGGCCGCGGTCAACCCGCTCGGGCGCAGCCTGGATGTGAGCCTGGAGGATTACGCCCGGCTCGCAGCGCGCCGGCGCGAGCGCCTCGTCGCCGAGGTCCACGTGGCGGTGGCGCTCACCGAGCAGCAGCGCAGCCGGCTGGCAGCCGCACTCGGTGCCGCCTACGGGCACCAGGTGCACCTGAACGTGGTCCTCGATCCCAGGGTCTCCGGCGGGATGACCGTGCGGATCGGCGATGACCTCATCGATGGCAGCGTGGCCACGCGGCTGGCCGAGGCCGGGCGCAGACTGGTGGCTAGGTGAGCGATCAGCCGGCGCGGCCCGCCGAGCCGGAGCCAGCTGGCTCCGGGAAGACAGAAGACGTACAGGCACAGCCACCTCGCAGTGACGAGAACGACGAGAAGGACACGAGGAAGATGTCGGAGCTGACAATCCGGCCGGAAGATATCCGGGACGCGCTAGAGCGTTTCGTCGAGGCTTACGAGCCCGGAACCGCCTCCACCGAGGAGGTCGGCGCGGTCGTCGAATGCGGCGACGGCATTGCCAGGGTCTCCGGCCTCCCTTCGGCCATGGCGAACGAGCTGCTGGAGTTCGAGGACGGCACCCGCGGCATCGCGCTGAACCTGGATGTCCGGGAGATCGGCGTCGTTGTCCTCGGCGAGTTCAGCCAGATCGAGGAGGGCCAGCGCGTCAAGCGCACCGGCGAGGTGCTCTCGGTGCCGGTCGGCGACGGCTACCTCGGCCGCGTGGTCGGCCCGCTCGGCGCGCCGCTGGACGGCCTCGGCCCGATCGAGGGCCACACCGAGCAGCGCCAGCTGGAGCTGCAGGCCCCGTCCGTCGTGCAGCGGCAGCCGGTCACCGAGCCGCTGCAGACGGGCATCAAGGCCATCGACGCCATTACCCCGGTCGGCCGCGGCCAGCGCGAGCTGATCATCGGCGACCGCCAGACCGGCAAGACGACGATCGCGATCGACACGATCATCAACCAGAAGCAGAACTGGGACTCCGGCGACCCGAAGCGCCAGGTGCGCTGCGTCTACGTCGCTGTCGGCCAGAAGGGCTCCACCATCTCCTCGGTCCGCGCGGCCCTTGAGGAGGCGGGCGCGCTGGAGTACACCACGATCGTCATGGCCCCCGCCTCCGACCCGGCCGGCTACAAGTACATCGCGCCCTATACCGGCTCGGCCATCGGCCAGCACTGGATGTATCAGGGCAAGCACGTGCTGATCGTGTTCGACGACCTCACCAAGCAGGCCGAGGCCTACCGGGCAATCTCGCTGCTGCTGCGCCGGCCGCCGGGCCGCGAGGCCTACCCCGGCGACGTCTTCTACCTGCACTCCCGCCTGCTCGAGCGCTGCGCCAAGCTGTCCGACGAGTTGGGCGGCGGCTCGATGACGGGTCTCCCGATCATCGAGACCAAGGCGAACGACGTGTCGGCTTATATCCCGACCAACGTCATCTCGATCACCGACGGGCAGATCTTCCTGGAGTCCGACCTTTTCAACTCCGGTGTCCGCCCGGCCATCAACGTCGGTATCTCGGTCTCCCGAGTCGGCGGCAACGCGCAGATCAAGGCCATGAAGAAGGTCGCTGGCGGCCTCAAGCTGGCCCTGTCCCAGTACCGCGACCTGGAGGCGTTCGCCTCGTTCTCGTCCGACCTGGACCCCGCCTCGCGGGCCCAGCTGGATCGCGGCGCCCGCCTGGTCGAGCTGCTCAAGCAGCCGCAGTACAGCCCGTTCCCGGTGGAGCGGGAGGTCGTCACGCTCTGGGCCGGTAACGAGGGCTACCTCGACGACGTGCCGGTGGAGGACATCCGCCGGTTCGAAACCGAGTTCCTGGACTACGTCCAGCGCAACGAGGCGGGCATCTACGACGCGATCCGGGAGACCGGCGACCTGAAGGATGACACGGTCGTCGCGCTGAAGGACGCGATCGGCGAGTTCCGCGCCCGCTTCGAGAAGAGCGACGGCCAGCTGCTCGTCGTCGACGAGGCCGCCGAGCCGCTGGACGAGAAGAAGATCCAGCAGGAAGCGATCAAGGTCACCATGCCCGCCCCGCCGCCAGCAGACGCCGAATAGCCAGGAGCAGGCAGCATGGGAGCCCAGCTTCGCGCGGTACGGCGGCGGATCAGGAGTGTCCAGTCCACCGCCAAGATCACGCGCGCCCAGGAGCTGATCGCGTCGTCGCGCATCATCAAGGCGCAGCAGCGCCTGCACGACGCCCAGCCCTACGCCAGGGAGATCACCCGCGCCGTCGAGGCCGTGGTCAGCCGGTCGGCTAACGTCGACCATCCGCTGACCCGGCCGGTCGAGAACCCGACGCGGTCGGCGGTGCTCATCCTCACCAGCGACCGCGGCTTTGCCGGCGGCTTCAACGCCAACGTGCTGCGCGAGGCGGCGAGCCTGCGCGCGCTGCTGGAGGGCGAGGGGCGCCAGGTCGAGACGTACGTGGCCGGGCGCAAGGGCATCACCTGGCACCGGTTCCGCGATCGTCCGATGGCCGCGGAATGGAGCGGCTTTTCCGACACCCCTAGGCAAGGGAACGCGACCGAGATCACGTCGGCGTTGCTCGACGCCTACGGTCGTCCGGCCTCGGATGGCGGCGTGGACGAGCTCCACGTGGTCTACACCGAGTTCATGTCCATGCTGACCCAGCAGGCCGTGGTCCGCCGGCTCCTGCCCCTCGAGATCGAGGTTAGCGACGAGCCCTCGCCAGGGCCGGTACCGATCTACGAGTTCGAGCCATCGCCGGAAGAGGTTCTCAACGCGCTGCTGCCGTGGTACGTGGAGAGCAGGCTGTTCCACGCGCTGCTGGAGTCCGCGGCATCGGAGATCGCGGCGCGGCGGCGGGCAATGAAGTCGGCCACCGACAACGCCAATGAGCTGATAGATCAGCTCACCAGGGACGCGAACAAGGCCCGGCAGGCCGAGATCACCCAGGAAATCAGCGAGATCGTGGGCGGCGCGAACGCGCTGGCCAGCGCGAACAGGGAGTAAGTGAGCATCGTTATGACCGCTACCGCAGACACCACCGCAGCCGGCGGGTCGGCCAGCAGCCCGGCCACGGGCCGGGTAGCCCGGGTGATCGGCCCGGTCGTGGACGTCGAGTTCGCGACCGAGGAGATGCCGGAGATCTACAACGCGCTGCACGTCGATGTGCACCTCGGTGACACCACCAAGACGCTGACCCTGGAGATCGCGCAGCACCTGGGCGATGACACCATCCGGGCGATCTCGATGGAGCCCACCGACGGCCTGGTGCGCGGCGCCGTGGTGACCGACACGGGCGGGCCTATCACGGTGCCGGTCGGCGACGTGACCAAGGGCCACGTGTTCAACGTGCTGGGTGACCCCCTGGACGTGCCGAAGGCCTCGCTGGACATCACCGAGCGGTGGAGCATCCACCGGGACCCGCCGGCGTTCGACCAGCTCGAGCCGCGCACGGAGATCCTGGAGACCGGGATCAAGGTCATCGACCTGCTGACCCCGTACGTCAAGGGCGGGAAGATCGGCCTGTTCGGCGGCGCGGGCGTCGGCAAGACCGTGCTGATCCAGGAGATGATCACCAGGGTCGCGAAGAACTTCGGTGGCGTGTCGTGCTTCGCCGGCGTGGGGGAGCGGACCCGCGAGGGCAACGACCTGTTCCTGGAGATGACCGAGTCCGGCGTTATCAAGGACACCGCGCTGGTGTTCGGCCAGATGGACGAGCCGCCGGGCACCCGCCTGCGGGTCGGGCTGTCCGCGCTGACGATGGCGGAGTACTTCCGCGACGTCCAGGGCCAGGATGTGCTGCTGTTCATCGACAACATCTTCCGGTTCACCCAGGCCGGCTCCGAGGTCTCTACGCTGCTCGGCCGCATGCCGTCAGCGGTGGGCTACCAGCCCACGCTGGCCGACGAGATGGGCCAGCTGCAGGAGCGGATCACCTCGACCCGGGGCCACTCGATCACCTCGATGCAGGCGATCTACGTGCCCGCGGACGACTACACCGACCCGGCGCCTTCGGCGGTGTTCGCTCACCTCGACGCCACGACGGCCCTGTCGCGTGAAATCACCCAGAAGGGCATCTTCCCGGCCGTGGACCCGCTGGCGTCGACCTCGCGCATCCTGGCCGCGGCCTACGTCGGTCAGGAGCACTACGACGTGGCCCGCGAGACGCAGCGGATCCTGCAGCGCTACACCGAGCTCCAGGACATCATCGCGATCCTCGGCATCGACGAGCTGTCCGAAGAGGACAAGGTCACGGTGCAGCGAGCCCGCCGGATCGAGAAGTTCCTGTCGCACCCGATGTTCGTGGCCGAGCAGTTCACCGGCCAGCCCGGCGTGTTCGTGTCGCTGAACGACACCGTCGCCTCGTTCAAGGCGATCTGCGAGGGCAAGTACGACCACATTCCCGAGCAGGCGTTCTTCATGGTCGGCGGCATCGAGGACGTCGAGCGCAAGGCTAAGGATATGGAGCGGTCGTGACGGAGTCGCGCGGGAGAGCACAGTGACGCTCCATGTAGCGCTGGTCGAGCCGGAGGGCGAGGTCTGGTCCGGCGAGGCCGAGATGGTCATCGCCAGGACGCTCGACGGCGAGATCGGGCTGCTGACGAACCATGCCCCGGTGATCGGCGTCCTGGCCGAGGGCAGCACGGTGCAGATCAGGCCGGAGCAGCAGGGCCAGCCGGACGTCTTCGCCGCGGTGACCGGCGGGTTCCTGTCGATGGCCGACAACCGGGTCTCGATCCTGGCCAGGGAGTCCCAGCTGGGCACGGACGTGGACGTCGCGGTGGCCCAGGCCGAGCTTGACCGGGCGCTGGAGGCGGCAGGCCCGGCGGCCGGCGGCCCCGAGGAGCCCGCCGACGTCCGGTATTACCGCGCGCTGCTGAGCGCGGCGGGCCAGGCGAACTGACCGAGTAGAAGTCGAGCGGCGGGGGATCAGCGGGAGTGTCGGGCCAGCTAGCTCTCGCGGTTGGCCTGACCGCGCTCGTGTTGTTCGTCGCGCTCACCGTCGGCCTTTTGGTCCGCCGGGCGCTGATCAGCTCGCGGGGCGGCATCGTGGAGTGCTGGCTCCGCCATAACCCGCAGCAGCGCTGGCGCCACGGCCTCGCCGAGTACGGTCGCGACCAGCTCAGCTGGCACCGATCGATGAGCCTGCGGCTGCGGCCGCACGCCGCATTCGATCGCAGCCAGCTCGCGGTGCTCGACAGCCGCCCCGCCACCCCTGCCGAGGACCCTGGCCTCGGCTCTGACCTCGTTGTGCTGCGCTGTCAGGGTGCGGTCAGGCACCGGGGCCGCCCGGCCGCCGAGCGGGTGGTCGAGCTGGCCATGTCGAGAGCGGCGTTCATGGGCCTGCTGTCGTGGCTGGAGGCGTCGCCGATCTATCCGATCCGCCGCGCGAGCTAGCGTTCCCCGCCTGGCTTCCAGAGCAGGTCGCCGCCGGGCTCGTTGACCCTCCGGCCGAGGATGAACAGCAGGTCAGACAGCCGGTTCAGGTACTTGGCCGTGAGCGGGTTCATCGAGTCGCCGTATACCTCGAGCGCCGCCCAGGTGCTCCGCTCGGCCCGCCGCACCACGGTCCTGGCCACATGCAGCAGCGCCCCGGCGGGGGTGCCGCCGGGCAGCACGAAGCTGCGGAGCACCGGCAGGCCCTCGTTGAAGTGGTCGCAGGCCTGCTCGAGCCGGGCGATATAGCTCTCATCCACCCGCAGCGCGGGGAAGGCCGGGTCGTCTACCACCGGCCGGGCCAGGTCGGCTCCGACGTCGAAGAGCTCGTTCTGGATGCGGACGAGCAGCGCGGCAACATCGCCAGGAAGCTGGCCCATCGTCACCGCCACCCCGATCGCGCTGTTGGCCTCGTCGGTGTCGGCGTAGGCGGCCAGGCGCAGGTCGGTCTTGGGAGCCCGGCTCATGTCGCCGAGCGCGGTCGTGCCGTCGTCGCCGGTGCGCGTGTAAATGCTGGACAGGACGACGGGAGTGTCACGGTTGGCGGCCATGGCCCCACGCTACCGTCCGCCGCGCGCGGCCCCCTGGCAAGCGCTTGGCAAGATGCGTCACATTCCGGCGAGCCCGGATCCTGGGACTGAGGGTGGTCCCGCCCGGCCCGCTAGCTGACCGTAATCCTGAGTTTGCACGGCCAGAGGGGATCTTGAACTTATTGCGGCTTGAAAGATCTTCTGAGTGTTAGCGGCTCTGACCTGGGGTATTCACAAGGCGAACACGATGTGGCATCGTGTACTTACTAAGAGTGATAGCAGTCTGTGGCCGCCTGGCGGAGTCAGTAGCAGGCATTTTCGGTCACTCCAAGTCCGGGCCCGAACGGGTCCTACAGTGAGCCGCTGTGTCGGCTCGCGGTCGCCACATTGGGTTCCGGCGGTTCTCGGGGGCCCGCCGGAATGCAGGCGGCCGCATAGTGGGGGGAAGTGCGCTCCCGGCCCTAAGGGCCGGGAGCGCACTTATGTCTGGGCCACGTTTCGTCAGCCGATGCAACGCACCACGTGGTAGCACTTTGGGTTGATCATCCGCCCCGTTTGCCCCGGTTCGCGGCAACCCAAACTGTCACTATCTGGCGCGATGTATCGGCCGGCGAAGTAACTAGACGCCGCGAACCGCGCATTCCGGACCATGATCGGCGGAGGGCTGCCGGGGCGGGCTCACGCTGGCGAGTTTGGCGCGGCCGGAGGACAGCAGAATCGGACTGTACGGGCCGAATTCGTAGAGCAGGGCGTATATACCTCGATAGCCTTACACGTCAGAATGCGGCCGCGGGGCCGGGCGCAGCGGGCCTGGCCGGACCATGATCACTGGCGCTAGTAGTGTGATGATCGGTTCGCGGGCCGAGTCGGAAAGGTGAGCCGTGTACGACTACATCATCGTCGGCGCGGGCAGCGCCGGCTGCGTGCTGGCCTCCCGGCTCAGCGAGAACCCGGATGCCCAGGTGCTGCTGCTCGAGGCCGGGCCGCCGGACACGGCGAGCGAGATCCACATCCCGGCCGCGGTGGCCCAGTTGCTGAAGAGCAGCTACGACTGGGACTACCAGACCACCGAGCAGGACCGGGCCGGCGGCCGGTCGATCTACTGGCCGCGGGGCAAGGTGATCGGCGGCTCGTCGTCGATCAACGCGATGATCTACATCCGCGGCAGCCGCTACGACTACGACACCTGGCGCGACGACTACGGCTGCGAGGGCTGGGGCTACGCCGATCTGCTGCCCTACTTCCTGCGGGCCGAGTGCAACTCGCGCGGAGCCTCGGCTTACCACGGCGGGACCGGGCCGCTCAGCGTGCAGGACCTGCGCTACAAGAGTGATCTCACCGGCGCGTTCGTGGCGGCGGCCAAGGCCTGCGGCCAGGACGCCAACGACGACTTCAACGGGCCGAGGCAGGACGGGGTCGGCTACTACCAGGTGACCCAGAAGGGCGGCCGGCGCTGGTCGGCGGCCGATGCCTACCTGCACCCGGTCATGGACCGGCCGAACCTCACGGTGCAGACCGACGCCCTCGTCACCGGGGTGAACGTCGAGGCGGGCAAGGCCACGGGCGTCCGGTACCTGCGTCGCGGCGTGGAGGAGACGGCCGTGGCCGACTCCGAGGTCATCCTGTCCGCCGGCGCGATCGGCAGCCCGCAGCTGCTGATGCTGTCGGGCGTCGGCCCGCAGGCTCACCTGCACGAGCACAACATCGCCGTGATGGCCGACAGTCCAGGCGTCGGCGGCAACCTCTCCGATCACCCCGGGGTGACCGCGATGTGGAGCGCGCCGAAGTCGCGCAATCTCTGGGAGGCGGCCGGGCCGAGGAACCTCGCCCGCTGGCAGATGACCCACTCCGGGCCGATGACCTCGAACCTCGCCGAGGCCGGCGGCTTCGTGCGGACCGACCCGGCGCTGCCCGCGCCCGACATCCAGTGGCACGTGCTGCCGTTCCCGTTCGTCGACGAGGGCCTGACCGACCCGACCAGCCGCGCGTTGTCGGTCCTGATCACGCTGGTCTCCGTGGGCAGCCGGGGCCGGATCCGGCTCCGGAGCGCGGACCCGCGCCACAAGCCGGCCATCGACCCTTCGTACCTGTCCGACACCTCCGACTTCGATCCGCTGGTCAGAGCCGTGGCCCTGGTTCGCGAGTTCGCCGCCGCCCGGCCGCTGCGCCGGATCGTCAAGGCCGAGCTGGCCCCGGGCCCCGACGCCCGCAGCGAGACCGACCTGCGCGAGTGGGTCCGCCAGAGCCTCGGCACCCTGTATCACCCGGTCGGCACCTGCGCGATGGGCGGCGACTCCCGGCTGGCGGCCAGCAAGCTGACCAGCGTGGTCGACACCGAGCTGCGTGTCCGCGGCGTCGAGAGCCTGCGGGTGGTGGATGCGTCGGTCATGCCGACCGTGCCCCGCGGGAACACCAACGCGCCGACGATCGCGATCGCCGAGCGGGCCGCTGACCTGATTCAGGGTCGGGCCGCGCTCGCGGCCCTGGACCCGGCCGACCTGGCGCCAGCGCGGGCCTGAGCCAGCCGGCGGCTACTTGTAGCGCCGCCCGTGCAGGAGCGTCACCAGGTTCAGGATCTTCTTCATGTCGGCGTCGGTCCGGCTGAACGAGGTCAGGTTGACCGGCGGCTTCATCCGCTGCCGGGTGATCGCCTTCGGCCGTGCGAACTCACGCAGGCCGTCCGCGCCGTGAATGCGGCCGAAACCGGAGTCGCCCGAGCCGCCGAAGGGCAGTGCGGGGACGCTGGCGAACGTAATGACCGAGTTGATCGCGGTCATCCCGCTGCGCAGGGACCGGGCAGCAGCCATCGCCGCCTTCTTGTTCCCCGCGAAGATCGTGCCCCCCAGGCCATAGCGGCTGGCGTTCGCGCGCTCGACGCCCTCGGCCAGGTCGGCGACCTTAGCGACGGTGATCGTCGGGCCGAACGTCTCCTCGGTCACGGCCTTGCTCTCCTCGGGGACGTCCGCGAGGATCACCGGGCCGACGTACGGGCGGCGGATGCTGGCGATGCCCCCGACCACCGGCCGGCCGCCACGGGCCAGCGCGTCCGCGATGTGCTTCTCGATCACCTCGGCCTGGCCGGGCAGCGTCATCGGGCCGTAGTCAGCCTCGCGGTCCTCGCCCGGCCGCACCCTGGTGACCCGGTCGGTGAGCTTCTCCAGGAACGTGTGGTAGACGTCCTGAGCCACGTAGACGCGCTCCACGCCGACGCACGTCTGCCCGGCGTTGGACAGGGCGCCCCAGGCGCAGGCGTCGGCCGCGGCGTCGAGGTCCGCGTCGGCGCCGACGATGAACGCGTCCTTGCCGCCGCACTCGGCCACCAGCGGCGTCAGGTTCTGGGCGCAGGCCGCCATCACCTTCTTGGCGGTCGCGGCGGAGCCGGTGAACGCGATCTTGTTCACCGCGCTGCGGGCCAGGTACTCGCCGGTCTGGCCCTTCCCGGTCACGAGCTGCAGCACCGGCTGGTCGGGCACGACCTCGGCGAACGAGCTGACCAGCCACCCGCCCACGGCCGGCGTGAGCTCGCTGGGCTTGAAGACGACGGCGTTCCCGGCGGCGAGCGCGTAGGCAATCGACCCCATCGGAGTGAAGACCGGGTAGTTCCACGGCCCGATCACGCCGACCACGCCGAGCGGCTGGTACTCGAGCACGGCGGCCTGGTTCAGCGCCACGAGGCCGCTGCTGACCCGGCGCGGCCCGAGCACCTTGCGGGCGTGCTTGGCGGCCCAGTCGATGTGGACGATTGCCAGCAGGATCTCAAGCTGGGCGTCGCCCAGCGGCTTGCCGGTCTCGGTGTGGACGAGCTCGGCCAGCCGGCCCATGTACCGGGTCAGGTGGGACTTCCAGGCCAGCAGCCGCTGCTCGCGGCCCTTCCAGCCGAGCCCGGCCCACCACTGGGCAGCTTTCTGGGCCCGCTCGACGGCGTCGTCGACGTCCTGCTCGCCGTACACCGGGAGGGTGGCGATTACCTCCGATGTGGCGGGATTCAGCGTGTCGAAGGTCTCGGTTGACCTGACCTGGCTATGCATCCCGGAGTGACCATAGGTCCCGAGCGTGGCCGTCATCCCGCACCGCCGTTCTGCTGCCTGCCGGTAGCTGCTGTCCGGTTTCAGTAAATCACTCGCTGGCCTGCGGGTATCCCGTCAGGTAGGTTGATTTTCACTTCTGCCCCAGGAGCGCCACTTGGCCCAGCCGCCATCGCCCGACGCGGACCGGCACTGGCTGCGCGAGGCCATTGAGCTGTCGCGCCGCTGCCCGCCGTCGGACTCGGCATTCTCGGTCGGAGCCATCGTCGTGGCCGGCGATGGCCAGCTGCTTGGCTACGGCTACTCCAGGGAGTGGGACCCGGCCGATCACGCCGAGGAGGTCGCCCTGGCCAGGGTGGCCGAGGCGGGCGCCGGCCCGGATCTGCTGGCCGGCGCGACGATCTACAGCTCGCTGGAGCCCTGCGCGATGCGGGCCTCACGCCCGGTGCCGTGCGCCGACCTGATCATCGGGAGCGGCATCGACCGGGTGGTCATCGCCTGGCGTGAGCCGCCGGTGTTCGTGCCCGGCGGCGGCGCCGTCCGGCTCCGCAAGGCCGGCCTGGCCGTCGTCGTGCTGCCCGAGCTGGCAGCGGCCGCGAAGGCCGTCAACGCCCATCTTCTTGGGGGGTGAGCGGGCGATCAGTTAGCGTTCCTGCGTGAGCGATCTCCGGCTGGCCGAGCAGATCGCGGACGGCCTGGGGCTGGATCTCACCGCCGACGGGCCCGCTCCCGGGGGCCAGGGCCGCACCTTCTATGGCCGGCTCGCCGGACGGCCCGTCGTCGTCAAGTGGGGGCTCGACCCGGATCTACCGGAAAAGATCCCCTATGTCGCCGCGCAGGCGGGGGAACTCCGGCGCCGCGGATGCCCCGTTCCCGCCGTTATCGCCTGCGGCCGGCTGGATGAGGCGCGTTACGCCTGGGTGATGGAGCGCCTGCCGGGGAAGTCGGCCGATCGCCTGGACGCCGTTCTGCTCGGCCAGCTCGTCAGCCTCATCGGGCGGATGGCCGGCGCCCCGGCTAGGCCGCACCGGAGGCATGACGACGGATACGACTGGGTGCCCGGCGTGGTGTTCGACGACGACGCTGGCTGGTGGCGCACCGCCGCCGGGATGGGCCCCGACGTCGTCCGGTTCTGCCGGCGGCTGCGGGCCTGGGTCGGCTCGGAGCGCCCGGCGGCGCGCCACGACTACGTGCACCTCGACCTCAACCTCAGCAATGTCCTCGTCGCTGGCGGCCGGATAACCGGGATCGTCGACATCGAGAACCTCGGCGTCGGGGACCGGGCCGTCGACGTCGCGACCCTGGCCTTCGACTGGCTCTGGCTCGAGCGGGCGGGGCGGGGCGGGCAGGCACCGGACGCCTTCCGCACCCTCGTGGCGCTCGGCCACGAGGTGAGCACTCCGGCGGGCTGGCGGACCGCGGTCGCCTACCTGCTGATCGCGCGCCTCGGCTGGCGCAGCGACCATGAGATGGCGATTGACCCGATGGATGAATTCCCCGTTTGCGAGGATTTCCTCGACGCAGTCGAACGATCGGAGGACTCATGAGGGTGTGCGTGACCGGAGCCAGCGGCAAGGCCGGCCGGGCGGTGGTGGCCGACCTGATCGAGAACGGGCACCGGGTCGATGCCACCGACCTGGTCGCACCGGCGCCGGGCGCTCTGCCCGTTCCCGTCCTCCGGGCGGATCTGACCGATTACGGCCAGGCGGTCGAGGTGCTGCGGGACTGCGACGCGGTGGTGCACCTGGCGAACATCCCGGCGCCGGGGATCCGCACGGCCGCGCAGACCTTCAATCTGAACATGACGATGAACTTCAACGTGTTCCAGGCGGCGGCGGAGGCCGGGCTGCGCCGGGTGGTCTGGGCGTCGAGCGAGACCACGGTGGGGCTGCCGTTCGACGTGCCTCCGCGGTACGCGCCGGTGGACGAGGACCACTATCCGGTGCCCACGTCGACCTACGCCCTGTCCAAGGTCGCGAGCGAGACGGTGGCCGGCCACATCGCGCAGTGGTCGGGCATCCCGTTCGTGGCGCTGCGGTTCTCCAACATCCTCGGCCCGGACGACTACCAGAACTTCCCGTCCTACTGGACGGACGCCCGGCTGCGGAAGTGGAACCTCTGGGGCTACATCGACGAGCGGGACGCCGCGATGGCGTGCCGGCTGGCGCTCGAGGCGGACGTCACCGGCAGCTCCAGCTTCATCATCGCGGCCGCGGACACGGTCATGACGCGGCCGTCGGCCGAGCTGATGAGCGAGATGTTCCCGTCGGTGCCGATTACCGGGGACATCTCCGGTTGCGCCACGCTGCTGTCGACAGCGCGGGCACGGGCGGCACTCGGGTTCGTGCCGCAGCACTCCTGGCGCGATCATGTGAGCGTGCCCGGATAGCCGCTGGCCGGGTGTCAGAAGAGCCGCAGCGCGCCGTCGTCGGTGCCGCGCATCGTGTCGTAGTCCAGCGTGACGCAGCGGATGCCGCGATCCTCGGCGAGCACCCGGGCCTGCGGCTTGATCTCCTGCGCGGCGAATATGCCCTGCACCGGCGCGAGCAGCGGATCCCGGTTGAGCAGCTCCAGGTAACGCGTGAGTTGCTCAACGCCGTCAATCTCCCCGCGGCGCTTGATCTCGATCGCGACGCTGACCCCGTCGCCGTTCCGGCACATCAGGTCGACGGGCCCGATCGCGGTCGGGAACTCACGCCGGACGAGCCGCCAGCCGTCGCCGAGCACGTGCAGCTGAGCGGCGAGCAGTTCCTGCAGGTGCGACTCGACGCCATCCTTGACCAGGCCGGGGTCGAGGCCGAGATCGAAGGATGAGTCGCTGATGATCTCCGCGATGGTGATTGTCAGCGTCTCGCCGGACTTGCCGGTAACCACCCACTGCCCGGCGGACTCGGCGAGGCGGCAGGGCGGGGACATCCAGTTCAGCGGCTTGTACGAGCCGCCGTCGGAATGGACGAGCACCGAGGAGTCGGCCTTGACGATCAGCAGCCTCGTCGCGAGGGGAAGGTGGGCGTTCAGCCGGCCGGCGTAGTCGACGCTGCACCTGGCAATGACCAGTCGCACCCGGCTACTCTACCGAGCCGGGCGGCGGCAGCGGCGCGGCTTACGGCTCGCTCAGGAGGAACGCCACGCTGCTGCCCGCGGCGTCGGTGTACGAGCCGCCGGCGAGGCAGTGGTTGGGCCACCCGCAGGAGACGGCGTTGATGCCGGCATTGCCGTCGGGCGCGTTGAGTGCCGCGAGGCCGGCCGGGACCTGCGACCTTGTCCACCGGCCGTTCCGCTCGCTCATGACGAACGCCGAGTAGAACAGGTCGCCGCTGCCGTTGTTGTCGATGCCGGCGACGTAAGAGCCGCCCGCGGCGCAGTCGCCCGGCGCCGCGCACCAGAGCGAGCTGATCGAGCCGCCGGCGGCCACGCCGGGCACGTCATAAACCTTGCGCCAACGGCCATGCCGCGAGCTGAGGATGAACGCCCCTTCCGGCTGCCCGCTCGGGTCGTAGCCGATCAGCCCGCCCGCCGTGCAGTCGCCCGCTGCCGGGCAGGACAGCGAGTTGACGCCGGGTATGCCGGAGCCCTTCAGCGGCTTGCTCCACTTGCCCCGGGTCTGCGTCACCAGGAACCCGCTCCCGCCGGCTACGCAGTTGCCGGCCGACCAGCAGGAGATCGCGTTCACGCCGGAGCCCGTCGTCTTCAGCGCGACCACGTGGGCCGCCCAGTGGCCCCCGCTCTCGCTCAGCACGAACGCGTGCACGCTGCCGAAGCCGTCGCCGTAGTAGTACCCGCCCGCCGTGCAGTCGCCTGCCCGAAGGCAGTCAACCGAGTCGGTGGCGGTGTCGGGATACCCGGGGGCGCTCAGGGCCAGTATGCCGGGCACCGTCTGCGCCTTGCCCCAGCGGCCGTCCTTCGAGCTCACGACGTAAGCCACGGACGCGTTGTAGCCGGTGCCCGGCGGGTTGTAGCCCTGGTAGAAGCCCCCGGCCGCGCAACTGCCGCCGCGCGCGCAGGAGACGGTCTGGAAGGACGCCAGCCCGCCGACGTTGAGTCGCGCGGAGCCGGGCACCTCCTCCGCCCTGCCCCAGCGGCCGTTCTGCTCGCTCGCCACGAAGATCTGCTGCCTGCCGGCGCGGTCGGAATACACGCCCCCGAGGGCGCAGTCGCCGCCGGGCGCGCACGAGATCGCGTTAGCCCTGGCCGAGCCGCCGAGGTTCAGCGCCGCCGTGCCGGGCACCTGCGCCGCCTGGCCCCAGCGGCCGCCTTTCTCCGTGACCAGGAACGCCTGGCCCCGGTGGCCGGCGTCGGTATAGGAACCGACGGCAACACAGTCGCCGGACTGCCAGCAGGACACCGAGAGGACCGCGTCGCCGCCACCCTGGCTCAGCGCCGCGAGGCCGGGCACGGCCATCACCCGGCCCCAGCCGCTGGCGGCCGCTGCCGCCGGGGCTGCCGATGCGCCTCCGGCGGTCAGCAATGAGCAACTGAGAGCCGTCGCTGCCGCCAGCAATGCCGTGGAACCGCTGCGCCGCACCATGGGTCCTCCCGGCGGGCACCGGCTGCCCGTCAGGCAATCGCCCCGCTGACCGCCATTGTGCAGCTCATTGCGGCGATTTGCGATAGCCGTCGGCGGTCTTCAGGCGGCGTAGCCGGTGGCCCGGTTCACGTCCATGCGCACGACGACCCGGACGGCGCCGGGCCTGTCCTCGCCCGGGTCCCGGCCGTCGTACTTCCGGGACAGCTGCGTGTCGATGCGCCGGCCGACGTCCGGAGTCATGGACACGGTGCCGCGCAGCTCGACGTAGTTCTCCGGGTCGGCCGAGTCGATGACGGTCACGCTGACCCGCGGGTCGCGGACCATGTTGCGGTGCTTCACGCGCCCCTCGATCGTGGAGAACAGCAGGTTGCTCCCGTCGCGGCCGACCCACACGACCGAGGTCTGCGGACTGCCGTCGGCATTCACCGTGGCCAGGACCGCGTAGTTCTTCCCGTCGAGCAGCCGGAGCGTCGCCTCACTGAAACCGATAGCCATGGCGGCACCGTAACAGCGCCTGGTCCCTAGGCCGGCGCGGACTGGCCGCCGGCTTGGCGTGCCGCCGCCACCCTGGCCGCCGCCAGCAGCGGTATCGCGGCGATCTTCTCCTCGGTCAGGTCGTCCCAGCTGATGCCCGCCGTCGGCCGGGCCTTGCGGCCGGCCCGGCAGTCGATGACGCGCTCGGGCGTGACGATGAAGTCGAGCGGAACGTCGTGGCTGGTCACCGGGATGGTCCCGGCCGGGACGACCTGGATCTCGTGCACGGTCGTGACGGTGACGGTCTGCGGCCCGATCAGCCCGGCCGCGGTCGCGAGCGCGAACTCCAGGTCGGCGAAGCCGCCGCCCTTGCCGAGCCGGGCGCCGTCCGCGCTGGCCGCGACGCAGCCCATGACCACCAGGTCGACCGGCATCAGCTCAGCCAGCGTGACCCGCCGCGCCGAGCGCGACGCGCCGCTGATCGACGCGGCCTTGCGCGGCGGCTCGCTGAGGTGATCGGGATCCAGCGCGAAGAACGGCTCCGCCTCGGCCAGCCGCGGCACCGCCATGTACACGACCTTGCCGTCTTCGAGCGCGCGCTGGCGCACAGGCAGCTGAGCCGAGTCCGGGTTGGCCTTGACCGTCCCGGCCGCCTGCCACATCGGGGTGGCGCGCAGCCGCTCGGCCGCCGCCTCGGCGCCGGTGAAGTTCGGGATGCGGCCGGCCGCGCCGGGGAACCTGGCCACCCGCGCGGCGCTCATCTGCGACCACACCTGCTGCCGCAGGCCGGACTTGGCGGCAAGCACGTCGGCCAGGCCGCCGGCATCGCGGTCGTGGCGGGGGACGGGACGGGGCATGCGCCCATCCTGCCCCCTCGGCGTCAGGCTGCTGTATCCGCCAGGTGCATGCGAATGACGGCGTCGAAGTCGGCATCGGCAGACAGGCCCAGCCGGGCGGCGCGCTCGGACCGGAATCTCGCCGGCCAGCTGGTGATGACGCGGGAGACCTCGGGGTCCGGCACCCAGTCGATCAGCGCCGCGACGTCGGCGCCCGCGACCCGTTCCAGCGCGGCGACCATGCCGGCGATCGTCACCGGCAGCGCCGGCAGGTTCACCGGCGTGCGGCCGCCCCAGGCCTCCTCGCTCGCGCTGGCCGCCGCCAGCAGCCCGTCAATCGCCCGGGCGGGAGAGGCCAGCGCCACGGCGGTCGGCGGCGGGACGGGGCAGACCGCGCGCTGGCCGGCGAGCGGCTCGCGGATGATCCCCGACAGGAATCCCGACATCGCGGCGTTGGGCCGGCCAGGCCGCACGCTGATCGTCATCAGCCGGATCGTCCGACCGCGCAGGAAGCCCTTGCGCGTGTAATCGGCCAGCAGCTGCTCGCAGATCACCTTCTGGATGCCGTAGCTCGACTGCGGATTCGGCAGCGTCTGATCGTCGACGACCGGCGGCAGCGGGTGGTCGGGCGAGTCGCCGAAGACCGCCAGCGAGCTGGCGAATACCACCACCGGGGCCGTTCCCGCGGCCCGGGCCGCCTCCAGCAGCGCCTGGGTGGCCTGCACATTCGCCCGCAGGCCGAGGTCGAAGTCGGCCTCGCACTCCGCACTGACGGCAGCGGCCAGGTGAAAGACGACGTCAGCCGCGGCGACGGCCGCCCGCGCCGGCCGGCCGGCCGGGGCCAGCAGATCGATCAGGTCGCCGCCGATCACGGTCACCCGGTCATCGGCGGCGACGTCGGCGGCCACCGGCGCCTGATCAAGCAGGGTCAGGCGGGACAGCGGCCGCGGATCCTCGCCCGCAACCGAGACCGCGGCCGCCGCCAGCAGCTGCCGGGCTAGTCGCGTGCCGAGGAAGCCCGCCGCTCCGGTGATCATCACATTGGCCACGGCGGCACCCTCAGTGGAGACCGGGGAAGGCGTCGGCGGCCAGGTCGGCGATCAGCGCGACGCCCTCCGCCCGGGTGAGTTCGAGATCGGAGGTCAGCAGCGCGTCCGAGTGACCGTGGTGCTCGGCCAGGGCGACGCAGGCGTGGACGGCGGCCCGGCAGAGCCCGCTCAGCGCGGAGCCCGGCGCAGGCACCTGACCGGTGAACGGCGGCACCGGCTGCGGTACCACCGTCGGCCAGTCCGCCGGATCCCGCGGCGTTTCCAGCGTCAGCACAGGCGTGATGTCCGCCGCTGCCGCGTCGCGCTGGGTCAGCGGCTCGCCCAGCGGCCACCGGCTGCGCAGCGTCCGGATGACCGACGTGTTGCGGTACTCCGCGGTGATGACGGTGCCCGGCGGGGTCCAGGGCGAGATCGCGATCGCCGGCACGCGCACGCCGGACCGGCCGAAGCCGAAGCCCAGCTGCGCGAACTTAGCGTCCGGCTCGGGCGGCACCACCAGCGGCGGCGCCACGTGGTCGTAGGTGCCGCCGTGCTCGTCGAAGGTGACGAGGAAGAACGTGTTCCACGGATTGGACTGGCCCTCGGCGGGCGCCGACCTGATGGCGTCGTAGATCTTCGCCAGCAGCGCTTCGCCGCCGAGCAGCGACGACGGCGGGTCGATCTCGGTATCGGGGAACAGCGCGCCGAACGCCGGGTGCATGTCGTTGTGGCCGAAGAGCAGGTTCGGCTCGATGAACGAGTAGGTCGGAAGCTGGCCGGCCGCGGCGTCCTCGAGGAAGCGGTCGGTGGTGACGAACCGCGTGGCGAAGTGCGGGAGCAGCCGCGGAGCGTGGATGACCCCGGTCAGCGAGATGTGGCTGGGCGGATCGCAGTACACGCGCCAGCTCAGCCCGCGCTGCTCGAGCCGCTCGAAAATCGTCTCGGCCGTGTTGTGCACGGGGAACGCCCGGATCGGCGTGAGGTTGTCGACGAACCCCGACGAGCTCGCCGCGTGCAGAAACGACCGGTTCGCGAACGTCTGCGTCGGCACCTCACAGAACCAGTGGTCAAACGTCGCGAACCCCCGCGCGAGCGCCGACACGACGGGCAGCTGCGCGGGCGTATAGCCGGTCATGATCTGCGCGTACTCGTCGTAGCTCGGCTGCCGGCCCATCTCGGCCGCGAACGAGCTGATGTAGTCCGCCACGAACCCGTCCATCGTCGGTCGCTGGTGCGGGTCAGCAGGCGCGTTGAACGGCGCGAGCATCTTCTGGGCCAGCAGATCCCGGTTGGCCGGCGGGTCGATGATGCCGAACAGCTGCGTGTTCACGTGCTGGTACTCTTCGCCGGGATCAGGATTGGGAGCATTCATGCTCGTCGCCACCCCGTACGGCACGCTGGACCGGCCACCGGAGTCGGCGGCCCAGTCGGGGATCGGGTTCGCCAGGTCCTTTCCCGTTACCCCCTCAAATGAGGGCACTTCGCCTGGCTCGTACAGGCGGCCGAGCAGGTTGTCGAACGAGCGGTTCTCGAACATGAGCACGACGATGTGATCGAACGCGCTGCTGCGGTCGGGTTGGGGCATCGGCAGCCTCTTTGTCGCCTCGGTGCGATGTCCGCTCAGTATCTCGTTGCCGCGGCCGGGGGCGCGCATTCACCCGCAGGACACGGCCGCGCAACCGTGCTGGCTCCCGAGTCCAGGACCGCCGACTGTAATGTCGCCGCCATGGAGATTCGCGAGGTAGCCGTCGTCGGGCTCGGCACCATGGGCGCCGGGATAGCCGAGGTGTTCGCCAGAGCCGGGATGGGCGTCGTGGCGATCGAGGCGGACCAGGAGGCGCTGGCCCGAGGGCTCGCAATCCTGGACGCATCGCTGGCGAAGGCGGTCGGCCGCGGCAAGCTCGCCGAGCCCGAGCGCGAGCTGATCCGGGCCCGGATCCGGCCGGCTGCCGGGTTCGCCGAGGCCGCGGGAGCCGATCTGGCGATCGAGGTCGTCCCGGAACGGGCGGAGATCAAGCGCCAGATCTTCGCCGAGCTCGACCGGGTCTGCAGTCCCGAGGCGATCCTGGCGACCAACACGTCCTCGCTCTCGGTCACCGCGATCGCGGCGGCGACCAGGCACCCGGCCAGGGTCGTCGGGATGCACTTCTTCAATCCGGCGCCGGTCATGCGGCTGGTCGAGGTCGTCTCGACGGTCCTCACCGCCGACGGCCTCACGGAGACGGTCGCCGCGCTCGCCCGGCGCCTGGGCAAGACGCCGGTGCAGGTGGGCGACCGGGCCGGGTTCGTCGCGAACGCGCTGCTGCTGCCCTACCTCAATCACGCGGTGCGCCTGCTGGAGACGCGCTACGCCACCCGCGAGGACATCGACGCGGCGGCCACGGCCGGGATCGGCCTGCCGATGGGTCCGCTCGCGCTGCTCGACCTGATCGGGCTGGACACCTCGCTGTCGATCCTCGAGGTCCTGCACTCCGAGTTCGGCGGCTCGCGGTATGCGGCCGCGCCGCTGCTGCGCCGGCTCGTTGCCGCCGGCCGCACCGGGCGCAAGGCGGGCCATGGGATCTACGACTACGCCGCCGCCCAACCTGACCAGGATGGGAACGCGGCGTCGCCGCCGTCCCCGTCCACTGTCACGCTGATCGGCTCTGGCGGGACCGCGCAGGCCGAGCTGGCCAGCGCCGCCGCGGCCGCCGGCGTCAACATCACCAGGAATGCCCAGCACCCGAGCGAGCTCGTCGTCATCGCGGCCGGGCCCGATGAGCGGGTGCTGCCGGCCGCGGTCGCCGCCGGCCGGCCCGCCCAGTCGGTCGGCATGCACGTGGCCGCCGCTGGCCTCGCGGAAGTAGTGAGCACGCTGCTCACGAGCGCGCCCGCCGCGGCGTCGGCCGGCGCGCTGGCGGGCAAGCTCGGCCTGCGGCCGGTTCATGCGCCCGACCGGCCCGGGTTCCTGGTCGGCGCACTGCTGTACCCCCACCTCGGCGACGCGGTCCGGATGGTGCAGGACCAGTACGCGACCGTCGCGGACGTGGACACTGCGATGACGCTCGGCTGCGGTTACCCGCAGGGGCCCTTCGCGCTGCTGGACAAGATCGGCCCGCAGGCGGTGCTCGACGGGCTGCGAGCGATGCACGCCGGCTACGGCGACCCGGCGTTCGCACCGCCGCCCCTGCTCGCCGAGCACGCGGCCGGCGGGCTCGGGTTCGGCGGGTAGGCGACAGGGTTCGCGGCGGAGGAGGGCGGGTGAGCCCGCGCCGGGTCGAGCGCAGGCCGGCCGACGAGCCGGCCAAGCCACGGCGAGCCAGGCGCCGCAAGCCCAGTCCCGGCCCAGCGGGGGACGACGCGGCGGGCGTGCGGCTGGGGCCGCCGCAGACGCAAGAGTGGCCGGACGGGGAGTGGATTGTGCGGCAGGTCCCTGGCGCGGCCGCGACCAAGCTCTACCGGTGCCCCGGCTGTGATCAGGAACTGCGGCCGGGCACCGCGCACGTCGTGGTCTGGCCGGCCCATGAGACCGGCGCCGAGGGCCGTCGGCACTGGCACAATGCCTGCTGGCAGCGGCGCCCCCGCCGACCTGCGCCCTGACCGCCGGTTCCGTGCCGCAGGCTCCGGGCCGTAGCCTGTGAACCCAGGACCCGAGGAGCCGATCATCGAGATCACCGCCAGCACGATCCTGCCGGCCCAGCGCGAGCCGATCACCCTGCTCACCGCTGACGGGCTGACGCTCGTCGGCGAGCTCGCGCTGCCCGAGGCCCGGCCGCCGGCGGCGACGCTGATCTGCCTGCACCCGCTGCCGACTCACGGCGGCATGATGGACAGTCACGTCTTCCGCAAGGCCTCGTTCCGGCTCCCGGCGCTGGCCGATCTCGCGGTGCTGCGGTTCAATACGCGCGGCACCAGCTCGGACCGGGGGACGAGCGACGGCAAGTTCGGGGAGGGCGAGGCCGAGCGGTACGACGTCGCGGCCGCGATCGGCTTTGCCGCGGACCGCGACCTGCCCCAGCTATGGCTGGTCGGCTGGTCCTTCGGTACCGAGCTCGCGCTGCGCTTCGGCGTCGCCCCCGACGTGGTCGGCGCGATCCTGCTCTCGCCGCCCCTCAGGCGGGCCGGTGACGCCGACCTGGACTCCTGGGCCCGCTCCGGCAAGCCTCTGGTCGCGCTCGTGCCCGAGCATGATGATTACCTCCAGCCAGGCGATGCGCGTACCCGGTTCGCGCGCGTGCCGCAGGCCGAGGTGATTGGCGTGCCCGGGGCCAAGCACCTGTGGGTGGGGGAGCGCTACGTCCGGATCGTGCTCGACGAGATCGTGCGCCGGGTCAACCCGGCTGCCTGGCCGCTGCCAACTAAGTGGGAGGAATGACCGTGAGCCTGTTCGACCTGACTGGCAAGACCGCGTTCGTGACCGGAGCCTCGCGTGGCATCGGCCGGGCCATCGCGGTCGCGTTCGCCGACGCCGGCGCCGACGTGGCTCTCGTCGCCCGCAGCGCCGACGGCCTGGCCGAGACCGCCGAGGCGATTGACGCCGTCGGCCGCAAGGCGTTCGTGATCCCGGCCGACGTGACCGACTATGACGTCGTCGCTGACGCCGTGGCCGAGGCCATCGACAAGCTCGGCGTCGTGGACATCGTCGTCAACAACGCGGGCGGCTCGAACTTCATGGTGCCGTTCCGGGAGCTGCGGCTGTCCGGGTGGGACAAGCTGATCCAGCTGAACCTGAGCTCGGCGGTCTACGTCTGCCACGCCTTCGCCGGCCACCTGCTCGACCGCGGCCAGGGATCGGTCATCAACGTCGCGTCCGTGGCCGGTGTCGCGGCCTCGCCGCTGATCACCCCGTACGGGGCGGCCAAGGCCGGGCTGATCTCGCTGACCAAGACCCTCGCGGTGGAGTGGGCGGCCGCCGGCGTCCGGGTCAACGCCCTGTGCCCCGGCTGGACCGCCACCGAGCTGAACCGGACGCTGTGGGAGGACCCGGTGGCCGGTCCGGCGACGATCGCCACGACGCCCATGGGCCGCTGGGCCAGCGCCGAGGAGATGGCCGGCCCAGCGGTGTTCCTGGCTACCGAGGCCTCGTCCTACATGACCGGCCAGACCCTGATCATCGACGGCGGCCAGACCGTCGGCGCCTGAGTCTCCGCGGCGTATCCTTCGGTCGCCGCCGACGTCTGCACGCCCGAGGATGGCGATGTGCCTTTGCAGAACCGGGTCCTGCCGACCCAGGAGATCGTCGCCGATAGCAGCCGCGGGCTGCTCATGGGCAATCGTGGCTGCCTGCACGGTCAGGGCCGCGAGCTCGGGGTAACCCGCTGGCGCTCACGGCTGTGGATCGCGTGCGTGCTCGACTGGCGTGGCCGGCGCCGGGACCCGATGCCGCCGGGCCGGTGGACCGCGCTGTTCTTCCTCGACGAGGCGACGGCGCTGGCCGCCGGGCACCGGCCGTGCGCCTATTGCCGGCGCGCTGACTACCTGGAGTTCAACCGCGCCTGGCAGGCCGGGCAGCAGCTCGAGCGCAGACCCCTCGCCGTCGAGATCGATGCTCACCTGCACCGCGAGCGGGTCGACCGGATGCGCCGCCAGCGCACGCACGTCCGTCCGGTCAGCGAGCTGCCGGACGGGGTGATGGTGCGCTACCACGGCGAGCCGGCCCTGCTCGTTGGAACAAGGCCGCTGCCGTGGTCGTTCGGCGGGTATGGCCGGCCGGCGGAGACAGCGCTGACCGGGCCGGTCGAGGTGCTGACGCCGCCGTCGATGGTCGCGGCGATTGCCGCCGGCTACCGGCCCATGGTGCATCCGACCGCGCTGGCCGGCGCCACGGACGGGCTGCGCGCGCACCCACGATGATCGAGGGGTAACCGATGTCCGAGGGTGTGGAAGAACTGCGCGATACCGAGCGCCTCCGGCTGCGGTCACTGGTGGCCGCCGACATGGAGGCGGCGGGGCCGCTGCATGCCGACGACTATCAGCTGATCACTCCCAGCGGTACGCCGCTGACGAAGGCCGCGTACCTCGGCGGAATCGCCTCGGGTGAGATGCGGTACCTGGTGTTCGAGCCGGCGACGGAGATCGCCGTGCGTCTTGGCGCCGGGACGGCGGTGCTCCGCTATCAGGCGCACATCAAGGTCCAGGAGGGCGACGAGAGCGCCGACCTTATGTGCTGGCACACGGACAACTACGAGCTGCGGTCCGGCCGCTGGCAGGCCGTCTGGTCGCAGGCGACTGCCATCAGGACCGGCTAGTCACCCGCGACAAGAGCCCCGGCCCCCGCGTGCGCGGGAGCCGGGGCTCTGGCGAACCAAATCCGCCGTACCAGGCGGGTGCGGTGCGAACTACTCGGTCCACCACTCGTCTTCGCCGTCGCCGGTCTTGGCGGGCGACTGCTTGGCGCCGCCGTTCGACGGTGCGGAGTGGCGGGCCGTCGCCGCCGCGGGCTCGGACGGGCCTGTCGCCGGGCCCGAAGTGACTGCCTTCGGAGCCGGGTTGGCCACGGCCGCCTGCTGCGGCGGGGCGGACTTGAGCACGTCGGCCAGCCCTGGCATTTGCGCCCCGAGCAGCTGGCTGATCTGGGCCAGGTGCGCGCCCACGCTTTCCTTCTGCTTGTTGAGCTCGTCGACCTGGCGCTGGGCCAGGCTGCGGACCCGGTCGGCCTCGGCCTTGGTGTCGGCCAGCAGCTGGTCGGCCTGCGACTTGGCCTGCGCGACGATGCCGTCGGCGTTCTTCTTGGCGTTACCCACCAGCTGCTGAGCGTGCTGGTCGGCCTCGCGCCGGGTCGACTCGGCCTGGATGCTGGCCTTGCTGGCCCGCTCCTCGGCGGTCGCCGCCCGCTGCTCGGCCTCGGAGACCATCTTTTGCGTGGCTGCCTGGGCGGCGGTGAGGCGCTCGGCCTCCTGCCGCTCGGCCTCCTCGCGGCGCGCGGCGAGCTGGATCTCGAACTCGGCCTCGGCCTGCGCCCGCTGGGCCTCGCTGTCCTCGAACGCCCGCTGGGCCTGACTGCGCATCTCGTCGGCCTGGCGCTTGGAGGTCGTGAGGATCTCGTCGCGGTCCCGCTTGGCCGAGGCGCGCAGCTGCGCCACCTCGCGCTCGGCGGTCGTGCGCATCTTGGCGACCTCGCGCTCGTTGCCCGCGCGCTTCTCGGCGACCTCGTGGTCGGCGGCCGCCCGGTTCTTGGCCACCTCACGGTCGGTCGTGGACTTCAGCTCGTCGGCCTCGCGGCCAGCCTTCGTCCGGATCGCGTCGGCCTCGCGCTCGGCTGAGGAGCGCTGGTCGTCGGTCTCCCGCTTGGCGATCGCACGGAGTTCGGCCGCCTCGTTCTCGGCCGACGCCCGGGCCTCGGCCGCGGAGACCTTCGCCCCCGCGGTCAGCTCGTTGGCCGCGGTCCTGGCCTCCTGAACGATCTCGGTGGCCTGCTCCTCGGCGAGCCGCAGCAGCTGCTCGATCCTGGAGCCCAGACCGGAGTACGTGGGCCGCTCCTGCTCCTGGATCTGCCGGTGCGCGTCCGCCAGCTCGTGCTGCAGCGCCTGGGCATTCTCCTGGTGCTTGCGCAGCTCGGAGTCGAGGTCGGAGAGGTGCTTGTTGACCTGCTGCGGGTCATAGCCGCGCATGACCCGGGGAAATTCGGGGATCTGGTTTTCCACGAAGAAGTTGCTGAGCTGAGCATCGATGTCGGGCTGCATGTGGCCTAATCCTGTGTAGACGGGAGGTTCGCACATCTTGGCGAGAGCCTGTCGTGTCGGTGTGGCCAGGCGGGCAGTGGTGCGGGTCGCCGCTGCCATATGCCCGGCCAGGCACGCAATTGCGCTCGTCCGGTGCCTGGCAGCGTACTCTTCTGCCGGCACCTTGGCGGCCCGTTCGCGGTCCCTAGTGCCAGAGGTGCTGTTTTTTCTTTATATGGGACTTTCAGGGTCCCGTGCCTGGACAAGCTCGGTCAGAACTCCGCCGAGGTCAGCGGGGTGCAAAAAGGCAATCGAGGCTCCCATCGAGCCGTGCCGCGGGCGCTCGTCAATGAGCCGGACTCCCGTCGCGCCAATGGCTTCCAGGGCCGCTGTGATGTTCGCCACCCCGTAGCCCACGTGATGAACGCCCTCGCCGCGCCGCTCCAGGAACTTGCCGACGGGCGTGTCCGGCCCGAGCGGCTCGAGCAACTGGACGTAGGAGGCTCCCGGCGGGCCGGCTGCGACCTGCAGCATCGCCTCGCGGACGCCCTGGGCCTCGTTGACCTCGGTACTCACGACCGTCAGCCCGAACGTCGACTCGTAGAGCGCGATCTTCGCGTCCAGGTCCCGGCAGGCAATGCCCACGTGATCGATTCGGGTCAGCACGGCTTCCACCCTTCTGGCGGCTAGTTTCCTGACGGGTATCGTTTCAGCTATGCGTGATGCAGTGATCGTTGGCGGGGCGCGAACTCCGATTGGCAGGCTGCTCGGCTCGCTCAGCGGGCTCAGCGGCGCCGAGCTAGGCGGCATCGCCATCAAGGCGGCGCTGGAGCGCGCCGGGGTGGCAGGCGACCAGGTTCAGTACGTGATCATGGGCCAGGTGCTGCAGGCCGGCGAGGGGCAGATACCCGCTCGCCAGGCCGCGGTCGCGGCCGGGATACCGATGAGCGTCCCGGCGCTCGGCATTAACAAGGTGTGCCTGTCGGGCCTCGATGCCATCGCGCTCGCGGCCCAGCTGATCCGCGCCGGTGAGTTCGACGTCGTGGTGGCGGGCGGAATGGAGTCGATGTCCCGTGCCCCGCATCTGCTGGCCGGGTCGCGCCGCGGCTTCAAGTACGGCAACACCGAGCTGATCGACTCCATGGCGCACGACGGCCTCACGGATGCCTTCGACCAGGTGTCGATGGGCGAGTCGACGGAGCGGCACAACGGCCGCCTGTCCCTCTCGCGGGAGGACCAGGACGAGTTCGCGGCGCGGTCTCATCAGCTTGCGGCCGCCGCGATCAAGAACGGGGTGCTCGCGCAGGAGATCACGCCGGTGACGCTGCCGCAGCGCCGGGGCGAGCCCGTTGTCGTCGACACCGACGAGGGCGTGCGGCCGGACACGACCGTCGAGTCGCTGGCCGGCCTCAAGCCGGCCTTCGCCAAGGACGGCACGATTACCGCCGGGTCAGCGTCCCAGATCAGTGACGGCGCCTGCGCGGTGGTGCTCATGTCCGCCGACGCCGCCAAGGCGGCCGGGGCGACGGTGCTGGCCGAGGTCGGCGCGCACGGCGTGGTGGCCGGGCCGGACAACTCGCTGCAGTCCCAGCCCGCCAATGCGATCAAGCGGGCCCTGGACAAGGCCGGGCTGACGGTCGCGGACCTGGATCTGGTCGAGATCAACGAGGCGTTTGCCGCGGTCGCGGTCCAGTCGATGCGCGAGCTCGGCGTCGACGCCGACAAGGTCAACGTGAATGGCGGCGCGATCGCGATCGGGCACCCGCTCGGCGCATCCGGCGCCCGGATCGCGCTGCATCTCATCTACGAGCTCGGCCGGCGCGGCGGCGGCCTCGGGGTCGCGGCGCTCTGCGGTGGCGGTGGCCAGGGAGACGCGCTGCTCTTCCGCGTGCCGGCGTCAGCCGGGGCCTGACCAGGGCCGTGCCCGAGCAGAGCCTGGCCCGGGCGGTGACTCGTCGCGGGCCTGCTGACCCAGAGGCCCTCATCACCGCGGCGCGAGCCGGCGATCCGCGGGCCCTGGGCCGGCTGATCTCCCTCGTGGAGAACGAGTCGCCCGAGCTGCGGCGGGTCATGAAGGTCATCGCGCCCCTGACCGGGCACGCGCAGGTCATCGGGCTGACTGGGGCGCCGGGTGTCGGCAAGTCGACAGTCACCGGCGCGCTGGTGCGTTCCTACCGGGAGGCCGGCAAGCGCGTCGGCGTGCTCGCGGTCGACCCGTCCTCGCCGTTTACCGGCGGAGCGCTCCTCGGCGACCGGATCCGGATGCAGGACCACGCCACCGACGAGCAGGTATTCATCCGCTCCATGGCCAGCCGGGGTCATCTCGGCGGGCTGGCCTGGGCGACGCCCCAGGCCCTGCGGATCCTCGACGCGGCTGGCTTTGATGTCGTGATGATCGAGACCGTCGGCGTGGGTCAGGCCGAGGTCGAGATCGCCTCGCTGGCCGACAGCGCCCTCGTGGTCGTGGCGCCGGGCCTTGGCGACTCAATCCAGGCCGCCAAGGCCGGGATTCTCGAGATCGCCGACATCTTCGTGGTGAACAAGAGCGACCGGCCCGGCGCCAAGGAAGTGGTCAGGGACCTGCGCAACATGATGGCCATGGTGAGCTACGAGCCGGGCCGGTGGAAGCCGCCGATCATCAGCACCGCCGCGGCCACGGGCGAGGGCATAGCGGACCTGATCGAGGCCATCGGCCGCCATACCGCGTCGCTGGAGGAATCCGGTGAGCGCGCCCGACGACGCCTGGACCGCGCGCGCGAGGAGATCTCGGCGATCGCGATGACCGAGCTGCGGCTGCGCGTGGGCGGCATGCCGGGGGAGTCCCGGCTGGCCGAGCTCGCTGCGCGGGTGGCCGGCGGCGACCTGGACCCGTACTCGGCCGCCGACGAGCTGATCTCGGGCTGACGGCACAGTCGCCGGCGGCACCTCGCTCGCCAAAACCGATGCCGCAAATAGGACGAAGCGGTCTCCTGATCGCCCGGCCCGATTATCGGGACCGTTAGTCCGCGCTATCCACTGACGAACGGTCCCAATGTTCGGCGGCGCCCGGATTGCGCATCGCCGGCTCGGCCGGCCGGTCATCCGCCGCGGGGTCATCCGCCGCGGGGTCGGCCGGCGCGGGGTCGGCCGGCGCGCCGTCCGCGCCGTCCGCGCCGTCGCCGTCGGGGCTCATGACGGCCGAGGCGCCCCGGCTGGACGCGGCGGACCGACCCGCCGGGGCCGCGCCGTCCCCGGCCGGGCCGCCCTGCGCGGCCACTGCCGCGGCTTCCAGCACCGATTCCTGGCGCAGCCGGGCGTCGTAGGCGCGCTTGCCGCCGCGGATGCCAAACAGCCGCTTCGTGATCGCCAGGTAGAGCACCAGCGCCAGGTTCACCCCGAGGAGGACCAGCGCGGTGACCGTCACCTTCCGGGTCAGGTCGTAGATCTCCAGCGGAAGCCCCAGCGACGTGGCGACGAACGCGAAGTACTCGCCCCAGCGCCTGGCCTGCCAGAGGCCGACGCCCTCGACGACCTCGACCGCGGCGTAAGCAGCCGCGCCGATGGCGAGCAGCGTGATCGAGTGGCTGCTCAGCGTCAGTGCCTCCCGGACGAGGCCGACCAGCTTGGAGTGGTCGATGTTGAAGCCAAGCTGCCGGAACAGGCCCCTGAGCACCGGGAGCTCGCGGTCGAAAGCCTTCTCGATCGAGGTGTGCGAGCTGCGGAACCGCCAGAGGAAGATGCTGGCGATCAGGAAGATCAGGGCCCGGACGAACCGCTCGACCGAGAAGACGCGCAGGATGAGCCGGCTGCGGATCTCCCGGCCCCGGAGCACGACCGGGGCCGCGGCCGCCGGCCCGCTGGCGCTCGGCGGCCCGGGGACGAACGTGCCGCAGCGCAGGCACTGCCACAGCTCGCGGGAGCCGTTCTCCGCGGCCAGCTGCGCCCGCAGATCGGGCTCATCCGGTGCGTAGGTGACGTGACCGTGGCGGCCACAGCCCCGCAGGCTCCAATCCATCCTTGCAGCCTAGGCCAGCAAGATGACGAACTACTGACGGCGCAAGGCGGCAGACGTGTCTTCGCCCAGGTCAGCCGCTTACCAGCACGCCGTCGACCATGGTCATGATGTCGTCGCAGGCGAGGGCAAGCGCGCCGTAGTCGCAGCCAGCCACGACGACGCCGCAGTCCCGGCCAAGATCGCGGATGTGCTCGGCTAACACGGCCGCGTCCCGCCGCGACAGCTCGTCGAGCAGGCCATCGAGCAGCAGCAGTTCGGGCTGATGGACGGCGGCGGCGGCCAGCCGGGCCCGGCGGGCAATGGCGTCCGGGGCGAGCCGGACCGACACCTCTGCCCACGGGCTGAGGGCCAGCCGGTCCAGGATGCCGGCGGCCAGCAGGCGCCGGTCGCCGCTGTCCGGCACGGCCAGCCTGGCGGCGTGCTCGACCAGGCCGCGAATGCGGATGCCGGGCGGCTGCCGGGCCGCGCGGCGGGCCACGCCCACGCGCCTGCGCACCGCGGCGCGACCGCGGGCCGAGGCCATGTCCTGGCCGAGTACGCGCAGCTCGCCGTAGGCGGGCCGGACGACGCCGGCAAGCATGTCGATGAGTACCGAGGCCTCGGCCGCAGATCCGACCTGGATGCCGAGAGCGGACCGGCCGGGCAGCGGGGCACCGACCCGGAAGCTGGCGGAGCGGACGGCCCAGCGTCGACCGCGACGCGCGCCGATCCCAGCGGCAAGCGCGGGATCCGCGCCCACGATCGCATGGGCCGACGGCACTAGTTTCCCCCGGATTTGCTCAACAGACGTTCCCCAGCTGGCAATGTAACTATCTGTAATTGACCATGTCCATGTACGCGCCGGAGTGACAGTAGGTATGTCGACGCGCGATAGCTTGTGGAGGTGCCGAAACCGCTTGAACTGCCCTTTGACCCGATCGAACGGGCGGCGCAGATCTGGGAGAACCGCTTCGGCGACGCCAAGGCGATGGCCGCCGTCACGACGATCATGCGGGTGCAGCAGATCCTGCTGGCCGGGCTGGACGGGCTGCTGCGGCCGCACGGGCTGACGTTCGCCCGGTACGAGGCCCTGGTGCTGCTCAGCTTCAGCCGCGAGGGAGCACTGCCGATGAGCCTCATCGGCCAGCGGCTGATGGTGCACCCGACCAGCGTCACGAACACCATCGACCGGCTGGAACGTCAGCAGTTCGTGGTCCGCCGGCCCAATCCGCGCGACGGCCGGGGCACCCTGGCCGAGATCACGCCCGCCGGCCGCGAGGTGATGCAGCGGGCGACCGCGGACCTGATGAGCGCGAAGTTCGGCATGGCCGGCTACGAGGGCGGCCAGCTGCAGGAACTGTTCGACATGCTCCGCGGGCTGCGCGTCACCGCCGGTGACTTCAAGGATCAGTGATCGGGGACGGGGTCCAGGTCCGCCCGCCGTTGCTGGTCACGAAGATCTCGTTCAGGTCCGCGTCAGCCGGGACGGCAACGCCCTGCTGCGCGGTGGTCATGCCCACGTAGGTGAACCCGCCCGCCGGCGCCGCGCCCGCCAGCTGCCAGGTCTTGCCGGCCCCGGCGGAGTGGTAGATGCCGGCCGTCGTGGCCAGGGCCAGCTGCCCGGTGATCGAGGCCGACAGTGAGGTGACCGAGCCGGCGGTCTGCAGGCTGCCGGCGGGCGTCCACGTCGCGCCCGTACTCGAGACGAAGATCTTGGTCTGGTGACCGCCGCCCACGTTCGTGTCGCATGCGAGCACCAGCGTCGGCCAGGCGGTGAGCTGCGCATCGGCCGGCTGGCCGCTGGCCTGCGCGGGCCCGGGCGCGCACGGCGCGGTCCCGGCCAGCTTCCAGGCGCCGCCGGCGACCGGCCCGCTCAGCACCTGACCAGACGGCGTCAGTAGGTAACCCGTCGTCCCCGTCATCGTGAGGCTGGCCGATGACGGCACCGAGCTGGACATCTGCCGGAACGCGGTTGGCACCGGGACAGCGCTCCACGTCTGGCTGCCGCCCGCCGAGCTATAGAGAGAGAAAGAGGTGCAGCCGCTGGCGTAGTCGGCGCCGCTCCCGGTGCACGTGGCGAACACCGCGAACGCCGAGTTGCCGGCTGCCTCAAGGTCGGTCACCCGCGCGCCGTCAGTGTTCTCCGATGCCCACGGCCAGCCGCCATGGCTGGTCTCCCACAGGCCCGGCCCGAAGGCCCAGCCGTCCTGGAGGTTGAGGAAGCGCAGCTGACTCACGCCGGCCGGGGCCGACGAGCCTGCGGTGAGCGGGGCGCTGACTCCATACCAGCTCTTGCCGTAGGTCGAGGTACCAGCTAGCGAGGTGCAGTACTGCGTCGCGCACGGGTGGCTGGCGTCGCCGGCCTGGCCGATGACGGCGCCGACCAGGCCGCCCGAGCCATTGCCGACGACCGTGACCGACGTCGGCCGGAAGTCGACCGGCGGCTTCGTGCCCGAGGTGGTCACCGAGAGGTGGGTATGGAGGCTCGGCCGCTGGACCGGCGCCGCCTTCGAGGAGTCCGCTGAGCCGGTGCCGCCAGCACTCGGCTGAATGGATGGCGTCGGCGGGCTCTGGGCGACCGCCGGCGGCCTGGTTCCGTGCTGCGGCTGCTGAAGCGCGGAGACAATCCGCGGTGCCCCGACCGCGGCGGCGACGACGACCGCGCAGCCGGCCACCGCGAGCGTTGCCTGCCGCCGCTTGCGGCGCCGGGCGGTGCGCCGGATCCGGTCCAGCGTTCCCGTAGGCGGCATCAGCGGGCGCACGTCGCGGTCCAGCCAGGTGTCGATCTCGTCGCGCGGCTCAGGCACTGGCCTCTCCCACCGCTGCCTTCAGGCGGGCCCGGGCGTGGAACAGGTCCGCCTTGATCGTGCCCTCCGGGCGGCCGAGCATGGCGGCGACCTCCTTCACGCCGAACCCGGCGTAGTAGTGCAGCAGGAACGCGCTCCGCAGGCGGTCGGGCAGCGCCTCGATCAGCGCGCGGACGTCCACGTCCTGGACTGGCTGATAACCCAGCTCCGGGCCTCCGGCGGCCGTCATCACCCGGATGGCCGAGCGCTCCCGGCCGCTCTTGCGCCAGTGGTCCCTGACCAGGTTGGTCGCGATCATATAGACGTAGCTCTGCGGGTTGTCCAGGCCGGACCAGCGGGCCAGCAGCCGGGTGAAGGCCTCGGACGCGATCTCGTGGGCCAGGTCGTCGTCATCGACCAGCCGCCGGACCCAGCCGGCCAGCCGCGGGTAGCAGGCGTTGAAGAACTCCTCGACCGCTTGCTGATCGGAGCTTCGGAGCCTGGCCACGGAGCTCCTTTGCGTGCGGGCAGGGACTGGGCGCCCAGGCCAGGTTAGCTTTGTCGCGGGGATCGGCCTAGGGCCGGAATCGCGGAGAACGAGGGCACAGCTCCCGCTGCTGACGCTGTACTGCATCTTGTGTACCACTTCTCCGTGAGTTCTCAGGCGGGCGTGACGCACCCCGCCGGGTACCCCTATGACGACGCAGGCGGCCGTCTGGTTGGAGGCAGTTACGTCGCCTAGACTGGGGACGAGTTACTAGGACGTCCAACTAATTGCGGCACGAGGCGCTGGCGCCTCCCGGAGGGAACTTCATGGACGCTGACGCGGCAGCTCAGGGCCGTGATCGCTGGGCGCGCCGGTACGCGGCCTCGCGCCGGCGCGAGGCGGATTTCACGACGCTGTCGGGGGTCGAAGTGGATCCGGTGTACGGGCCGCCGGACGGGGCGGTCGTGCCCGGCTTCGAGCGGATCGGCTGGCCGGGGGAGTTCCCGTTCACCCGCGGCCTGTACCCGGGCGGGTACCGCGGCCGGACCTGGACGATCCGGCAGTTCTCCGGTTTCGGCAACGCGGTCCAGACCAACGAGCGGTACAAGATGCTGCTGCAGGCGGGCGGGGGCGGGCTGTCGGTCGCCTTCGACATGCCGACCCTGATGGGCCGCGATTCCGACGACCCGCGGTCGGCCGGCGAGGTCGGGCACTGCGGCGTGGCCATCGACTCGACGGCGGACATGGAGGTCCTGTTCGGCGGCATCCCGCTGGCCGACACCACGACGTCGATGACGATCAGCGGGCCGGCCGTGCCGGTGTTCTGCATGTACCTGGCCGCGGCCCAGCGGCAGGGCGCGGACATCTCGAAGCTGAACGGCACCCTGCAGACCGACATCTTCAAGGAGTACATCGCGCAGAAGGAGTGGCTGTTCCCGCCCGAGCCGCACCTGCGGCTGATCGGCGACCTGATGGAGTACTGCGTCGAGCACATCCCTGACTACAAGCCGCTGTCGGTGTCCGGCTACCACATCCGGGAGGCGGGCTCGACTGCCGCGCAGGAGCTGGCGTTCACGCTGGCCGACGGGTTCGGCTACGTCGAGCTCGGCCTTTCGCGCGGGCTCGACGTCGACGTGTTCGCGCCCGGGCTCTCCTTCTTCTTCGACGCGCACGTCGACTTCTTCGAGGAGATTGCCAAGTTCAGGGCCGCCCGGCGGATCTGGGCACGCTGGCTGCGCGACGTGTACGGCGCCAAAACTGAGCGGGCGCAGTGGCTTCGCTTCCACACCCAGACCGCGGGGGTATCGCTGACCGCGCAGCAGCCGGAGATGAACGTCGTGCGCACCGCGCTCGAGGCGCTCTCGGCTGTCCTCGGCGGCACCAACTCGCTCCACACCAACGCGCTGGACGAGGTGCTCGCGCTGCCGAGCGAGAAGGCGGCGGAGATCGCGCTGCGTACCCAGCAGGTGATCATGGAGGAGACCGGCGTCGTCAACGTTGCGGACCCGCTCGGCGGCTCGTGGTACGTGGAGGCGCTGACCGACCGGATGGACGCCGAGGCCGAGGCCATCTTCGCGCGCATCAAGTCCATGAGCCGCGATGGCTCGATGACCAGCGGGATCCTGCACGGGATCGAAGAAGGCTGGTTCATGTCGGAGATCGCGGAGGCGTCGTTCGCCTACCAGCAGCAGCTGGAGAAGGGCGAGAAGCACGTCGTCGGCGTTAACTGCCATACCGAGACGGTCGAGCAGCCGATCGAGATCCTGCGCGTCAGTCACGAGGTCGAGGTCGAGCAGGTCCGTGACCTGCGGGGCCGCAAGGCCGGGCGCGACGAGGCGGCGGTGGAAGCGGCCCTCGCGGCCATGCTCGGGGCGGCGCGGTCCGGCGCGAACATGATCCCCCCGATGATCGAGGCGGCGGCCGCCGAGGCGACGCTGGGCGAGATCTGCGGAGCGCTGCGGACGGAGTGGGGCGGGTACTTCGAGGCGCCGGCGTTCTGATCGGGCTACCGGCACGGGGCATTCCCGCGGATGCGGCAGGATGGAGTCATGAAGCAGCCACGGGACTTCTCCCTCCATGGCGCTATCGACCTGGGGGCGCGGCAGGCGGCCGCGCAGCGCAGGCAGCGTGCGGCGGAGCAGGGCTCGGCCGCGCGGGGCACAGCCGCGCAGGATCAGGCCGGCGGCCAGGCGGGGACGGTCATCGACGTCACCGACGAGACGTTCAACACTGAGGTTGTCGCCAGGTCCCGCACGGTCCCGGTGATCCTCGACCTCTGGGCCGAGTGGTGCGGGCCCTGCAAGCAGCTCAGCCCGGTCCTGGAGAAGCTCGCCGCCGAGGCTGACGGAGCCTGGGTGCTGGCCAAGGTCGATGTTGACGCCAACCCGCAGCTCAGCGCGGCTTTGCAGGTGCAGAGCATCCCCATGGTCGTCGCCGTCGTGGCCGGCCAGATCGCCGACGGCTTCCTCGGCGCGATGCCCGAGGCGCAGGTGCGCGAGTGGCTCGGTCAGGTCATGCGCGTTGCCGCCCAGCTCGGTCTGCAGCCGGGCGCGGGCGGGGACGGCGAGTCCGACGGGCAGGCGGCCCCGGCGGCCAATGGCCAGCCGGGAGCGCCGGGGCCGGCTGGTCCCGGCGGCTATCCGGGCGCGGGGCCGGTCGACCCGCAGGCCGACCGGGCCTTCACCGTCGCTCAGGAGGCGATGGAGCGCGGCGACCTGAACGCCGCCGCGGGCGAGTTCGAGCGGGTGCTGACGATGTATCCGGGCGACCCCGTCGCGACGATGGGCCTGCGCCAGGTCGATCTCATCCGCCGGGTCGAGTCCTACGACCAGGCCAGCGCGCGCCAGGACGCCGACGAGCGACCCGACGATGCGCAGGCGCAGGCGCGCATGGCGGACATCGACCTGGCCATGGGCAACATCGACGCGAGCTTCGACCGGCTGCTGGACACGATCAGGCGCACGTCGGGCGACGAGCGCGACATCGCGCGCAAGCATCTGGTGGGGCTGTTCGAGATCTTCCCGCCGAGGGACCCGAGGGTGACCAGGGCCAGGGCGACCCTGTCCAGCCTGCTGTTCTGAGCGCGGGCTGGCGCCGAGGCCAGCCTCAGCCGGACCCGGCGAGCTGCTCCAGCGCCGGCAGCGCGGCCGACAGCGCCGCCAGCTGGTCGGGCGGCAGCTCCCTGAGGATGTCGGTCAGCATGCTGGTGGCCTCGCGGCGAATGCGCTCGAGCGCCTCCTGGCCCTCATCCGTCACGGTCACCAGGTAGGCGCGGGCGTCCGCGGGCGCCGCCTCCCGGCGCACGTAGCCGCGGTCCTCAAGCACGCTGATCAGGCGCGTCAGCGTGGACGGGGCGATGCGCTCGCTCGCGGCCAGGTCGCCGAGCCGGACCGGCCCCTGCTGACCCACGGTGGCGAGCGTCGACAGCTGGCTTGGCGTCAGGCCGGCGAGGTCGTGCTTGCGCAGGCGCCGGGCCAGCCGCAGGACGGACACCCGCAGCCGGGCCGCGTCGATCGCGGTGCCCTCGCTGCCCAGGGCAGCGGGGCCGCCGCCGCGGCCGCCCTGCCTGGCCGCCGCGGTGACTTCGTCCATACCGATTGGCACACTTGCAGGTTAGTGCTCGCCAGCCGGTCGTCAGCACCAGCAGCAGGGCTGCCGGCGGAGCCAATTCGCCATTGTTGTGCGATCGCCGCCTGCCGGCGAGCCAGGGATGGCCCTGCTAGCGCATTATTGGTTCATGGAGGATGAATCCCTCAGCGGACGGCTCCTGGCGGCGACGCCACTACTCGGGGATCCGAACTTTCGCCGCACCGTCGTTCTGATCGTGGAGGACGACACCGAGGAGGGAACTCTGGGAGTTGTACTCAACCGGCCGACCGAGGTACCGCTCGAACAGGTCCTCCAGCCGTGGACGCCGCTGGTCTCGGGCCCCCCGGTGGTCTTCCGCGGCGGCCCGATCTCGCCCAACAGTGCCCTGGCCCTCGCGCTCGCGCAGGGCAGTGCCGAGCCGCTGGGCTGGCGGTCGCTGGACAGCTCGCCGCTTATGTCCCGGCTGGGCCTGGTCGACCTCGGGGCACCGCCCGAGCTGCTCGCCGACGGGATCAGCTCGATGCGCGTCTTCGCCGGCTACGCGGGCTGGGCCGCGGGGCAGCTCCGCGACGAGATCGATGAGGGGGCCTGGTACGTGCTGCCGGGAGATCCGGCCGACGCGTTCGCCGCGAACCCGGAGCGACTCTGGCAGGAGGTCCTGCGCCGCCAGGGCGGCGACCTGGCGCTGGTGGCGACCTACCCCGACGACCCGGTCTGGAACTGACAGTTAGCGACCGGGAGCAGGTTGGCCCGGCGCGTAGACTTAGGCGCTGTGAGCACAGAAGTCATGCCTGGCACTGAGATCCGCCAGGACGCAGATATCCGGCCTGACCTGTCGTTTGGCGACGGCGATCACGAGCGGTTTGCGCACTATGTCAAGAAAGACAAGATCGTAGACAGCGCCGTGACCGGCACTCCGATCGAGGCTCTCTGCGGCAAGGTGTGGGTGCCGACCCGCGACCCGAAGAAGTACCCGGTCTGCCCGGATTGCCAGCGAATCTACGAATCGCTGCCCGCGGGCGACTAGACCGCTTGACCGCCTGGCGGGGCAGACACCGCGAGCCTGGCCGCACGTTGCGCTTCAGCCGAGCGGAGCGCCCGTGAGCGCGACGCCGGCGGCGATCATGGCCTCGATGGCCGCCTCCGTGCTGGGCTCTGTGACGCCAGCCGTGAGCGCGAGCAGCACGCTGGCCGAAAAGCCCGCGCGAACCGCGTCCAGCGCGGTTGCCCGTACGCAGTAGTCGGTGGCGATGCCGGCCACGTCCAGCTCGGTTACCTGCCGCTCGGTGAGCCACTCCGCCAGGGTCGCGCCGGACGGGCTCGCGCCCTCGAAGCCGCTGTAGGCGGCTGCGCGCTGGCCCTTACGGAAGATCTCCTCGACCTTGGTCACGTCAAGGTCGGCATGGAACTGCGCGCCGGTCGTCCCGGCCACGCAGTGCGGCGGCCAGCTTTCGACGTAGTCCGGACTGGCCGAGAAATGCGGGCCCGGATCCACGTGGAAGTCCTGGCTCGCGACGATGTGGTCGTAGCGGCTGGCGTCAGGCCCGGCGAGATAGCTGGTCAGCGCCCTGGCCACCGCGACGCCGCCGGCGACGCCGAGCGAGCCGCCTTCGCAGAAGTCATTCTGGACATCCACGATCACCAGTGCACGCACACGGCGAGCGTAGCGCTAGGCCACGTCCAGCGGCGTGCCCGAGGTTATCCGCAGCAGCTCGTCGAACGTCGTGGGAAACACCGTGTGCGCGTGGCCGGCCGCCGCCCACACGACCTCATACGGCGCGAGCGCGGAGTCGACGAGCGTGCGGACCGGCTTCGGGTGCCCGACCGGTGCCACTCCGCCGATGCGCTGCCCGGTGCTCGCGTAGACGAACTCGGGGTCGGCCCGGCCGAGCTTCTCGACGCCGACTTCGGCCGCCACTTTGGCGGTGTCGACGCGGTGCGCGCCGCTGGTCAGGATCAGCAGCGGCTCGCCGTCGGCGTTGAACAGAAGGCTGTTGGCGATCGCGCCGACCTCGCAGCCGAGCTGCGCGGCGGCCGTCGCGGCCGTGGGCGCTGGCTCAGGTAGCTCCCGGACCTGACCGGCTGCGCCGAGGGCGCGAAGGACACTGGCCACGTGCTCTGCGTTCCGATGCATCTGGCAATTCTCTCAGTCCAGATCGGGCTCGAAGACCGTCGGGATCGCGGGATAGCCGCGGGACAGCTGCCGCGCGTGCCCGGGCAGCTCGGCGAGGGCGGCGCGGTGGCGCGCCCGCGCCGCGGTCAGGGGCTCCCGGCCGACCACCTCGCCGCCGCGCACCAGCTCGGTCAGCAGCGGCCGGCCGCCGGACTCGCGCGGCTCGGTCTCCGTCACCAGTTCCTGCGTCGCCGAGCCGTCGTCGTCCTTCCGCCTGACCGCCCACTTGCGGCCGCCCTTGGATGGCTTGCCGACCGAGCGCTTGGCCACCGGGAGCAGCCGGCCGTCCTCGTCGGTCGCGCGCGCGACGAGCTTGTAGACCAGCGCGGCCGTCGGCGCCCCGGAGCCGGTCACCAGTGAGGTGCCGACGCCGTAGCCGTCGACCGGCTCGGCCGCGAGGGCGGCGATGAGGTACTCATCCAGGTCGCCGGTGAGGATGATCCTGGTCTTGTCCGCGCCGAGCGAGTCGAGCTGCGCCCGCGCCTGCCGTGCCACCTGCGCCAGGTCGCCGCTGTCGATCCGGATGGCGCCGAGGCCGGGACCCGCGAGCCGGACGGCGCTGTCGATCGCGGCCGGCACGTCATAGGTGTCGACGAGCAGCGTCGTGCCGGGGCCGAGTGTGTCCAGCTGCGCCTTGAACGCGAGCTGCTCGTCATCGTGGAGCAGCGTGAAGGCGTGCGCGCTCGTTCCGGTCGTGGGGACGCCGTACTCGTACCCGGCCCGCAGGTTGGATGTGGTCGTGAAGCCGGTGATGTACGCGGCCCGCGCGGCTGCGACCGCCGACCGCTCGTGGGTGCGCCGCGAGCCCATCTCGACCAGCGGCCGCCCGGCCGCCGCCGTCACCATCCTCGAAGCCGCCGAGGCGATCGCGCAGTCGTGGTTGAAGATCGACAAGGCCAGCGTCTCGAGCACCACGGCCTCGGCGAACGTGCTCTCGACGACGAGGATCGGCGAGCCGGGGAAGTAACAGTCACCCTCGGCGTAGCCCCAGATGTTGCCGCTGAAGCGGTAGCTGCGCAGGAACTCCGTCAGCGCCGGATCGGCGATGTGGGCCGCGTCGAGGAACGCCAGCGCTTCCTCGCCGAAGCGGAACTTCTCCAGCGCGTCCAGTAGCCGGCCGGTGCCGGCGACGACGCCGTAGCGCCGGCCGCTCGGCAGGTGGCGGGCGAACATCTCGAACACCGCCCGCCGATGGGCCGCGCCGCTGCGCAGGGCGGCCCGCACCATCGTCAGCTCGTAATGGTCGGTCAGCAGCCCCGTCGCGGTCTCGTCCATGCCCACCTGGGCAGCTTACGGACCGTGGGCAGGCCAGCGTTGGCGCCGTGCGGTCAGAGGAGCCTGCGCTGCGCAGCCGGACCCGCAGCGGCGTGGCTCGAACGTCATGCCGCGCGCCAGAAGCAGGGTCGCGACCTGCGCTGCGACGTCGCAGGGCCGGGTGGTGATGTCGGCCCAGCCGTAGCGGACCGTCAGAATGCCTGCGCAGAGGTTCTCGTTGTCCCGGTGGGCGTCCGCCCAGCGCTGCTCGGGCGGATGTGCGATGTCGCCGTCAGTTTCCACGGCAAGCTGTGCTTCCTCGTAGAGGTTGTCCAGATAGCGCGACCTCGCGCCGACCTTCAGCCGCACCTGGCGCCGTGCCGTCGGCAGCCCATGGGCGCGCTCGACGTCGTTGACGTAGCGGCGTTCGAGCAGGGACATGACGCCGGCCGCGACATCGGTCAGGGCAACGATGAGGTCAGGCCGCCAGCGCACCCTGGTCCGCTGATCGAGAGTCGTCAGGATGTGATCAGGGGTTGTGAGCCGGTGCGACACGGCCCGGCACAGCCAGCCGAAGGCATCGTCGAGGTTCGCCGACGCCTGCGCCAGGTCGAGCACCGTGTCCTCCACCCTGGTCCGCGGGGGAAGCAACGCCGGATGCGTGGCGACCTCGATCGCCCGCGAACGATGCACTATCGCGCCGTTGATCCGCTCCGGATGCAGCCGCCACGGCACCGTCAGGTGAATCATCTCGGCCGGCTTGCTGACCAGGCCGAATAGCTCGGCGGCCGAGTGATGGCTCAGCGCCGCGCCCGGTCCGCCGCGCAGCACCGCGGCCCACAGCTGCGCTTCGCGGCTCTGCGGACCGCTGAATGTCGCATACACCCCGTGCTGCATGCTCTGCCAGCGCCCGTAGCGGAGCCGGGCGTCGATGGCGCTGGGCGGCACCCCCATCGCCACGGCCTGCCGGCGCGCGATGACACCGGCTTGGATAGTCAGCAGTTCACGACAGTCTCGGGGCAGCTCGCTAGGCACACGCCCACCGTGGCCGAGGCGCCGCCCAAGCGCTCGCGTCGGCCCAGTGCCTGTGGATAACGCGGCGCGACGACCGGGCTGACTGTGGAGGAGCGTGCCCCCGGCGAAGATTGGGACCGTAAATCAGTGCATAGAACTGACTAACGGTCCCAATGAGTTTGACGAGCCTGGCCCTGTCCGTTTCAGCCATATATGCGGGTGTCGATGTGGCGGGCGGCCGAGTCGGCAAGGCGCCCCGTGCATGGAAGACTGAGGCCGGGGGAGTGGCACACTGAAGCTCTGGGGAGGTGACAGCAGTGAGCACGGCGCCGGTCGAAGTTGAGCAGCCGAGCACGAGCCAGGAAGCTCGGCTGGACTCGCCCTGGATCACTATTGTCTGGAATGACCCTATAAATCTCATGAGCTACGTGACGTTCGTGTTCCAGAAGGTCTTCGGGTATCCGAAGGCCAAGGCACACAAGCTCATGCTGGACGTGCACCAGAAGGGCCGGGCGGTCGTGTCCGCTGGTGCGCGCGAGGCCATGGAGCGCGACGCCGCAGCCCTGCACGGCTACGGCCTGTGGGCCACGGTGAGCCACGACTCATGACGGGCAACGGGCCGGAGGACTTTCCGGCCGCGGGTGACGATGACCGCAGCCCGTTCGGCGACGGCGACGACGGCCGGGCCCAGCCTGGCGGCGAGGGCGCCGGCCTGGGTGGTGAGGCCGCCGGCTTTGGCGAGCAGGACCCCGGCGAGGACTTCGAGACCGGCGACTACGACGACATCGAGTCGGAGCCGGGCGACTACGACACCGAGATCGCGGCGACGTTCCGCCCGGTGCCCGGCGGGGCGGCATGCTTCTTCGAGCCCGCCCAGGCCGGGGTGATCCGCAGCCTGGTCAGCCAGGTCGCCGAGCTGATCCGCAGCGACAGGGCGCCCGCCGCTGGCGAGCAGGCATCCAGCGGCGGGGCCGACGAGCTGGAGATGCTGCTGGGCCTGAGCGCGAACGATGAGCTGCCCGAGGATCCCGTCCTGGCCCGGCTGCTGCCCGACGCCTACCGCGACGACCCCGGCGCGTCGGCCGAGTTCCGCCGCTACACCGAGGAGAGCCTGCGCTCCGGCAAGCTCAGCTCGGCGCAGGCCGTGCTAGCCGCGCTCCCGGCCGACGGCGGCGAGGTCGTGCTCAGCGAGCCGGAGTGCCAGCAGTGGCTGCGAGCGCTCAACGATGTCCGGCTGGCGCTCGGCACCAGGCTCGGTATCACCGATGAGAATGAGGACTTCGGGGCGGACCTGTCGATCAATGACCCGCGTTCGGTGCATATCTGGGTGTATCAGTGGCTGGCCTATCTCCAGGACAGCCTGATCGACTCGCTGAGCTAGCCGGGCAGCACGCTAGTCTCGCTGCATGCTGACGATCAGCGCCAAGCTGCAGGCCGAGATCTACGCCCACGCGCGGGCCGACCACCCCGATGAGGCCTGCGGAATCATCGCCGGCCCGGTCGGGAGCGACCGGCCCGAACGGTTCATCGCGATGCTCAACGCCGAGCGCTCCCCGACGTTCTACCGCTTCGACTCGCTGGAGCAGCTCCGGGTATGGCGGGAAATGGACGACAGAGGCGAAGAGCCCGTTGTGATCTATCACTCGCACACGGCCACCGAGGCTTATCCATCGCGAACTGACATCTCCTACGCCATGGAGCCAGAGGCGCACTATGTGCTGGTTTCTACCAGGGATCCGGTCGCGGACGAGTTCCGGTCCTACCGCATCGTCGACGGGATCGTCACCGAGGAAGAGGTGGCGGTCGTCCCGGAATGATCCTGCCTAGTCGCAGGTTGCACCCTTGGTGGCAGCCCGAGGGGCGGGAACGGCGACGGGGCCGGGCCAGGCGTCAGCTGCCGAGCAGCTAACCCACTGCAACGCAGCAACGAGTCACTGGAGCGACAGCAATGGCAATCGAGGTCCGTATCCCGACCATCCTGCGCAGCTACACCGACGGGCAGAAGTTGGTCGAGGGCGAGGGATCGACGCTCGGCGAGCTCTTCGCTGACCTGGACGGCCGCTACGACGGGCTGCGCGAGCGGCTGGTAGATGACGCCGGCCTGCGACGGTTCGTGAACGTCTACCTCAACGACGAGGACGTCCGCTTTCTCGGCGGCCTCGCCGCGCCGGTCAGCGACGGTGACACCATCACGGTGCTGCCCGCCGTCGCCGGCGGCGCGCGCTAGCCGAGCCCGCCTCCCCGGCTAGTCCAGATGCGCTACGACTCGCTGCTCGACGCGCTCGGCGGCACCCCGCTGGTGGGCCTGCCGCGTCTGTCCCCGTCTCCAACCGTGCGCCTGTGGGCGAAGCTTGAGGACCGCAATCCGACCGGATCGGTCAAGGACCGGATCGCCGCGTACATGATCGCGGCCGCCGAGAAGGAAGGCCGCCTCACGCCGGGGGCGACGATCCTGGAGCCGACATCCGGGAACACCGGCATCAGCCTGGCCATGGTCGCCAAGCTCCGCGGCTACCAGCTGATCTGCGTCATGCCGGAGAACACCTCGTCCGAACGGCGCGAGCTCCTCGAGGCCTTCGGCGCCACGATCGTGTACTCACCCGCCGCCGGCGGGTCCAACGAGGCCGTCCGCGTGGCCAAGGAACTGGCCGCCGCCAACCCGGACTGGGTGATGCTCTACCAGTACGGCAACGAGGCGAACGCCCGCGCCCACTACGAGACCACCGGCCCCGAACTGCTCGCCGACCTCCCGGAGATCACGCACTTCGTGGCCGGCCTCGGCACGACCGGCACGCTGATGGGCACCGGCAGGTACCTGCGCGAGCACCGGCCGGGCGTGCAGATCGTGGCCGCCGAGCCGCGGTACGGCGAGCTGGTCTACGGCCTGCGCAACCTGTCCGAGGGCTTCGTGCCCGAGCTGTACGACGAGTCGGTGCTGACCTCCCGCTTCTCGGTGTCCTCCGCCGACGCCCTGCGCCGCACCAGGGAACTCCTGCACACCGAGGGCCTGCTGGCCGGCATCTCCTCCGGCTGCGTCCTGCACGCCGGGCTGGCGCTCGCGGCCCGCGCCGAGAAAGCCGGCGAGCGCGCCGACATCGCGCTGCTGATCGCCGACGGTGGCTGGAAGTACCTGTCGACCGGCGCCTACAGCGGGACGCTCGCCGAGGCGGAGGCCCGGCTCGAGGGCCAGCTGTGGGCCTGAGTTCCGCATTTTGACGGGAACGACGCTGTGCGGGGATGCTACTGACCGGTAGGTTCGCGGTGGCATCGGGCAACGAGGAAGGACGCGCGGCGAATGACGATCTTTGACGAGGCCACAGCGGTGACACGCCGCGGCGACGGGCGGTACGACGCATTGCCCGACGCCCGGTTCGCCATCGTCGCCCCCGGCGGCGGCACCCCGCCCGCGGTGAACGGCGGAGCCCTGCTCGCGACCGTACTCCGCGCGGTGCTGAGCGAGTCGCCGCACCCGCACCCCGTCGCGACGAGCGCCCACTTCCTCCGGGTGCCGCAGTTCGCTCCGGCCGAGGTCAGGGTCGACTGGCTGAAGCAGGGCGGGACCGCCGCCACCGCCAGGGCCGCCCTGGTCCAGGACGGCAAGGTCATCCTGGACACGACGGTGACAACCGGCACGGTTTTGGCGAGCACCGTACTGGCCGGGCCGGATTCGGCCGGGCTGGACTGGACCGGCCCGCCGCCGGGCTTCCCGGCCATCGACGACTGCGTCGATCTGGGCAAATGGCCGGGCACGGTCGCGGCGAACGGCAGCGCGGGCTATGCGGCCCAGGTCGAGGTGCTCCTTGACCCGGCGACCACGGGCTGGCGGCGTGACGAGCCGTCCGGCCAGCCGGAGATGCGCGGGTACTTCCGGCTGCGTGATGACCGCGACCCGGACGCGCTCGTGCTCGCCCTCGCGGCCGACGGCCTGCCGCCGGTGGTGTTCGGGCTGGGCGCGACCGGCTGGGCGCCGACCGTTGAGCTGACCTGGCACATGCGCGCGATCCCGGCGAAGGGTCCGCTGGCGGTCGCTACCAGGGCCAGGCACGTGAGCGGCGGCTGGTTCGATGAGGAAGCCGAGGTCTGGGACTCGGCGGGCCGGCTGGTCGCGCAGAGCCGGCAGCTCGCCCGGGTCGGCCGCGGGCGATC
>Ga0209380_10000127_pt1 | contig 48023 bp, 71 predicted proteins | sample HubBroMetageWFT6_FD_188347 | JGI IMG/M metagenome (GOLD analysis project Ga0209380, IMG submission 188347) | Warmed and freeze-thawed soil microbial communities from the Hubbard Brook experimental Forest, New Hampshire - Hubbard Brook CCASE Soil... | ecosystem: Environmental > Terrestrial >...
GCCATTTGCTGAACGCAACCCATTGATCTACACTCACGACTCTTAGAGGAACTACCATGCAGAACCGTGCAGCTCGATTCGGACCGGCCGCGATGGCGACAGCCGTTGCGAACTTGCTCAATTGCGCCTTGACTTCCAATTCCGGCCCGGTCGGAATTTCAAGCCCGGCGTCCTTGGCGCTCTACCTTCTCATCACGCACATCCGCCTGGTGAACACCGCGGCGTCCGCAGCGACGGCCAGCCTGTTCATCGGCACGACTGCCACCAGCGCCACCGCTGCGGCATTCGCCTTCAACGGCTACTCGATCGCGGCCAACAGCTACGTCGATTGGTACGGTCGCGTGCGCCTCGATGCGGCAGACTTCCTCACCGGACTCGCCAGTGCCACCACAGTGACGTGGCAGGCCGAGGGCGAAATAGGAATCAACTAATGATCACAGCCCAAGAACTAGCGGCCATCATCGAAATGGCAGCGACAGCCCCCGTTCGCAGTTACGCGCATGCCAAGCAGCACGATGCGCTCTTTGCGAAGATGATAAATTTCCACAAGGCCCTCGCCTCTGGCAGAGCGGCGATCGGCACGGTCGATCCGGTAGAGCCGGTAACTGACGGCTGCGCCGATCTTCGTGGCGGCATAGTGGTCCCTGCTGGCGGCGAAGTGCCGGCCGGCGTAAAGGTTCAGGAGTAGGTTCATGGCATTCACCAATCTTCACATCACGGAATTCTCGGGGCTCGGCGCCACGTCGCAGAGCGACAGCGTTCCGCTCGTTGACGCCAGCTCCGTGCGGGCAACACAGACGGTCGCAATCAGCGGCAGCTCGACGGATTCCGCGGCCTTCCAGTCGGCGGTTACTTCCGGCGGACAGGGCGCGGATGCGCAGCGGCAGTACGAGACAACCCCTGCTACCAAGTGGGTGCTGCTGTTCGCGGACATCGCCTGCTCGATCGCCTTCGGTACCAGCCCAACAGCGGTTGTGGGTGGCTGGTATCTGCCGGCCGCAACGTCGATCCTCGTGCGCGTGCCTGCTGGCCTCTCCTGGAAAGTGGCGGTCATTGCCGACACGACCTGATGTGGGGGCTTGACGCAACGGATGGGTGCATCCTTGGGTTTGTGGTCATCGCAGGAACCTACCTGTGGCTGCACCCGAGTGATGTGAATTTTGCAACATGGTGCGGGCTCTCAGCGGTGTTCCATCTGCTGAGGGTATACGACCAAAAGAGACCGGACGCTTAACATGGGCGCGCTGCTGGCACTGGTTCCTTTGCGCGATTGGTTCTACGGAGCCATCGCGGCAGCCGCTGTGATCTTCGCGCTCGACCTGCACCACAAGCTCGAAGTCGCCAACCAGATCCGCGCCGAGAGCGCCGCTGCGCTTGTCACCGCGCAGAAGACCATCACCACCAACACCGCGGACTACAAGGCCGCGGTCTCCACAGTCGAGGCCCAATATGCGAAAGACATGTCTGCTGCTTCTCAGCAGCACAATGCTGACCTTGCTCGGCTGCGCGCCCGCGCCGCTGGTACGGCCGGCCCCGTGCTACCAGGTACCTCCGGCACCAAGCCAGCCGGCCCCTCGGGGGACAGCAGCTTTGGGGGACTGGGAGAGCTGGCTCTCAACCTCGCCGACGCCCTCCGCGCCGACGACGCAGCCCTGATCGCATGCTACGCCGATCGCAACGCGCTGACCGGAAAATGAGCCGTGGACAATCCGACAAACGCCGACCTGTTCGGGGTGCTGATGGGCATCAAGGAAGACGTTGGCGGGCTCAAGGCCAAGGCTGATCTTCAGCTTCTGGGGCTCCAGAATCACGGCGCGCGGATCGGCGTGCTGGAGAGCACCGCGGACAAGCAGCGCGGCGCGGCGAAGGTCTGGGCGATGGTGGGCACGAGCGCAGGCGCCATCCTCGGCGGCATCGTGACGATCGGCACAACCTGGTGGCTCAAGAAATGAACCTGGGCACTGCTGGCGAGGCGCTGATCAAGAGCTTCGAGCAGTTCCGCTCGACGGCCTATCCCGATGAGGGTGGCGTGCCGACGATCGGGTGGGGCCACACCGGCCCTGACGTGACGCTCTACATGGCGCCCTGCACGATGCCCCAGGCGCAGGTCTGGTTCGACCAGGACACGGCGCACTGCGTCGCGGTGCTCAGCGCCGCGCTCGGGCCGGCGGTCACGCAGAACCAGTTCGACGCCTGCGTCAGCCTGGCTTACAATATCGGTGTAGGCGCATTCCTACACTCGACGCTCCTGGCCAAGATGAAGGCCGGCGACACGGCCGGCGCGGCCGATCAGTTCCTGGTCTGGGATAACGTCAACGGGGTGCCTTCTGCCGGGCTGCTTCGCCGCCGCCGAGCTGAGCAAGCCCTTTTCTCCACTTGACCCCTCGATAACGCATCTGGGCCTCCAGAGCTGCCCTAGGACCGACGTTCGCCTTGACCAGCAGCGCCAGGTACACCCCGGCGAACGTCGGGCCATGGTCATCTACGCGGTTCCCGTAGAGGGCGTAGACGATATGGTGGGCGGCCTCGTGCAGGGCCGTGGCGGCGTTCTTACCCCCTCGGTTCTGCGGACCCCTCGCCTGGAGCGATATGAGCCCCGTGGCGGGGATGCACCAGGACATGGATCTCTGGTGGTGCTGGCGGACGCGCGCCGCTGGTACGCCATATGCGGCGCACGCAGAGCGTATTAGGGTGCGGCACTCGGCGAGGGTGAGCTGGTTCCGGGACCAGCCGGGGAAGTCATCCTCGAACCGATAGATGTTCGCGCGCTGGTCGGCCATCTCAGCCGCCCTTCGGTACGCTCACCCAATCCTGGGATTTCACCTTCTGGTCCGGGTCCACGTAGACCGGCATCGAGTAAGTGATGCCGAACTTCGGGTGCGTCACCCACAGGTTCTGCGACGGCTGCTCGAACGGGAAGTTGTTCGTGAAGGCGTACTCATCGTAGCCCTTGAGACAGGAGTTGACGATCACGCGGTTGAGCATGATGCGCTGGTGCCAGTGCCCCATGACCATCGTGTCGTAGTCCATGCCGACCTGGGCGTTGCGCGAGCGCTTCTTGTGATCGCCGCGCAGGATAGGACCCAAGGCGCCGATCATGCCGTCGCCCCCGCGGAACTGATCTCCGTGAGTCAGCAAATAGCTGTAACCGTAGATCCGGTAAGCGGCGTCCGACGCCTCGGGGATATAGAACGTGACCCGCTTGTCATGCGCCATCGCGCGGGCGAGGAACTGATACAGCAGCCAATCGAAGGACGTATGATTCCGGCCCTTCGCGTAAATCTTCATCGTGTCTCGGCCGTGGTTTCCTGACACGCAGGGCAAAAACACAGCTCCGAAGGTATCAGCCAGCGTACGAATGGCTGGCACGAGATTGTCCACAAGGTCGAGCACTGTCGGCATTGTAGGAATTTCATTCGACGCCCGAAGTTCCTCGTGAATCGCGCCGGAAACCATGTCGCCACCAAGAGGTACGACGATTCCTGGATAGCGCATGTCACGATCAAGGATTCGACAAAGGTGAATCGCAGTCTCGACGCAATAGCGCAGACGCTCGCGAGCAGTCGCGACATCGAATTGGTTGACATTGTTTACCTGCTTGGCGAACACACGCTCGCCCCAGTGGAAGTCGCTGAGCTGAAGGGTTGGCACGCCGGGCGATGCCAGGTTGCGCGCCTTGATGACCCATTCGGGAACGTCGAGCTTGTCGAGCTTCTGCGCCGCGGTGCCGATAAGCGCCTTGAGCGCGGCCGTGTCGGCCTGCTCGCGCGTTGCGGCCTTGAGATCCTTCTCAAGCTGCGCGATGCGGCGCATCGGATCGGCCGTCACGGCCTTGGCTTTCAGGTTGAGCTGTTGCGCCATCTTCAGCCAGTTGCTGAGGGTCTGGGGCGGGATGCCGAGCTTGGCGGCCGCTTCCATCTTCTGCTTGCACTTGGCAACTAGATCGACGGCGGCTTGTAGCTGGAAATCTGTCGGGGCGTCACGAGGCATGGGGGGCTCTCCGCGCTGGTGTTGTGTTACTGACCGAGTTGCGTGCCGAGACTGTCGCTCTGGCTTACGCTTGGGCTGCCGCCGCCCTCCGCTTGTGCTCCGTTGATCTTCTGTTGGGCGGCCTTGTGGACGCTCGGCGCTACGGCCATTGCGAGCGCCTTCACGGCGTTGACGATCGCACCGCTGATGCCGGGGTTGCTGGCGCCGGTGTTGAACACTGGCACAGTACCCTGCGGGCTGCCCGGCATTCCGCCGGCAGGCTGTGCGCCCGCTGGCGGCTGGTAGGCGATCGGTTGGGCAGGAATCATCTGCCCGGTTGATGGATCTATTGGCATGTCATTTCCCCGCCATCTCGTCGCCGAGAGGCTTTCCAGTTACGGGCGGCACGCCCGGTTTGCGATGCGCATTATACGTCATCGCGGCGAGCTTCTTGGCTTCCTTTACGGACTTGCCCCGACGCTCGTATGAGTCTCGAATATCTTCGTACTGCTTAGGCATCAGGAGGCCATCTCGTCGCCGAGGCCAATGCTCGGGTACTTGCGCTTCACCGCAGCGCGCACCCGGCCTTCGACCGACTTGCCGCTGGCGCGGGCCAGCGCATTGCGGGCGTGGCTCTTATCCTCTATCGGATATGAGCGATCCGGGCCGGCGAATTCGCTGGACGGAATAGCGTTGCGCACTTTGGCGGTCAGCTTGGCCATTACAGATTTCCCCCGATACCAGACCGGCATCCTACCGCGCATTCCTGGGGCGCGTCAAAGTCCGTCGTGGGCTCCCGGAGCTTGCTAGCTATGCGGCCCAGGCCCAGTTCGTCCAGGGCAGCAGCACCCCGCAACCGCTCGATGGTCTTCTGGCCCTCGGCGCCGGCCCGCCACATGACTTTAGTGATGTGCAGAGCGCCGTCGGTGTCGTAGAGCGCCGCGTCGTTGCCGGAGCGCTTAGCCCTTATGTGGTCCCACAGATGGCGCATAAGGGTCTCAAGTTCCTCGGTGGACTTCGAGCGATCCCAGGCAATGCGGTCGCCCTCCAGGTAGAAGGGGCTGTACTTGGGCACGTCGACCTTGTGCTGCTTGTTTCCGGCAACGCTCAGGCCGACGAGCGCCTCGATCATGTCAGGGAAGTAGGCGCCGAGGAACGTCATTAGGGGGAAGCCCTTGCGAGCCTCGTAGTCTGTGGGGAGCATGTTACTCACATCCTTTTCCGATTCCGGACATTGTACCGGAGACTCGGTAGTCCCCGTCGATATATTCGCGCCAATGGCGCCAGCCCTTCGCGCAGTGGAACCCCCACTCGCGGTGGGGTTTCAGGCGAATCCAGATTGTCCAAACCGGCCCGCGGTGCAGCACGACACGGTGCGGAGTCTCGCCGCGGCGGAAGTAAGGTATCAGCGGCAGGCGCAGCTTGGCGCGTGGCGCCTCCCATGCGTGGCTGAACTGCTCCAGGTACGTCCCTGTTAACAAGATGCTGATGTTGGTCGCCGTGTGATCGTGCAGCGCGCGGTCGGCATCGCTGCGAACCCACTTGTGGAGCGCGACTTGGACGCCGCGCCAGCGCAGTAGGTGCCAGCGGTACATCTGCGGCGGGTCGCCGATGGTTAGGTCGGGCGGTCTCATGCGTGTCTCCGCTTCATCGCGTTCATTAGGGATTCTAACACCGAGCAGTTGGTCTTATGAACCTCGATCACATCCTCGTCAACGGTGTCCTTGGCGATGATGTCGTACTCGAACACCGGACGGTCGAGCGCTTCCTGGTACTGGCGCATCGGCCCTATGCGGGCGCGCATCTGGTCGCGGTCGCGCGTGTTCCAATCCTGACCGAAGCGCACGATGGTGTTGCAGACCTTCTGCAACCCGTCTATTCCGTGCCCCATAGACTTCGCATGAGCGTAGCCCATAGGCGCGCCCCCGTCCTTAAAAATAGCTAGCCCTGTGTCCGTAGAAAGATCAATAGCCCTCGGAAAAGCATGTTGGATTCGAGCGGCTTCGTGACGGAAGTTATACTGGACAAGTAGAGGTGCGCCGCCGGCCTCGTGGACGATCGACTCCAGTGCTTCGATCTTTGCATTGTGCACCGGAGCCCATGTGGGGGATTCAGTATACACCGCGCCGCTCGCGACCTGAAGGCATTTGTTGACGAGGCCACCTTTGTTGAAGATGCGCACCTCGCCGTACTCAGCGATCTCGGCGAACATCTTCGTTTCCAGATCCTTGTAGAGCGCTCGCGCCTTGGGCGGCAGCGTCACGTTCACGGTGTTGACGATCGGCTCGCGCAGGTCGAAGTAGTCCTTGGGGTCGATCGTGAGGCAGATGTCCCGCAGCTCGTTGTCGATGAGTGCCTTGCTGTACGGCCCGAGCTGCACGCCGTAGCCGCTCCAGTTCTTCTGAAAGTAGCGGCGCATGAATTCGCCGTGCGTGGCGCCCAAGCGCTGCCCGCGGTCGAGGTACCAGGTCTGGCCCCACAAGTCGGCGTAGCCCTGGTTGCCGGTCGGCGTGCCGGTGAGGTTGACCCAACGGTCCACCATCGAGTGGGCGATGCGGGCGAGCTGGAATGCGCGCTCGCCGCTCGCGCCGCGCTTCTTGCTGCCGTCGAGGTTGTGGCCACCCTTCTTGCCGCGCAGGCCCTTGAGGCGGTCGGCCTCATCGGCAACGACCAGACCGCGGTATGGCCACTTCGCCATGAAGTACTCGACGAGCCAGGGCGCCAGCTCGTAGCTCACGGTGAAGATGTCAGCCCTGGCCTTGAGCTTGTCGAGCCGGGCGCGCGGACCGCCGGTGAGGGGCACAATGGTCAGGTCGCGGAACTGATCCCACTTCGCGACTTCCTCGGGCCAAGTGTCGGCAGCCACGCGCGCCGGGCCGATCACGAGCGCCGGTGTGCTCAGCTCGCCGAGCAGCTTCAGCGTATCGATCACGTAGAGCAGCGCTGAACTTTTTCCAATCCCCATGCCGGCCCACAGCCCGCAGCGCTTGACGCCGCGCACGAAATCCACCATCGGAATCTGCGGTGGGCGAAGGTCGAAGTGCCTCACAGCAGGATACCCCACTGCTCGGCCATCGCGTCCGCGATCCCCTGGTACGTCTCGCTGCGGTCGCGCGCTCTGTTCGGACCGGGCGCCATGCGGTGAACGCGCGCCGCGCGGCCGGAGACAACTTTAGTGGGCACCAGCAGCGGCAGGTTCTTGAGCCACAGACAGGTCGCTTTGGTTTCGCCATGTCCGAACTGCCACGGCTGAATGATCTGATCAGGCTTGCGCCAATATGTCGAGAAGCAGCCGATCGGGTTCTCCATTGCGATGCGCGGTATGTTGGCTTCCAACAGGTTGCGCATGAATTCAAGCGCTTCACGTTGCAGTCCGAGCTTCTGCGGCCACCAGCGCGCGCCGCTCACGCAGACGTGTGTGCATGGCGGGAAGAAAATAGCCATATCCCAAGGGCCGCGCTGGCGGATGGTTTTAAAGACATCGCCGGTAATGTGCCAAGCGCTATCGCCGCGGGTGCCGAGGATGTCGTTGCTGTAAGCGTCATAGCCGCGTGCCCGGAACGCATCGCGCACCTTGGCGGATTCCTCGCACCCGATCAGGATTCTAGATTTTCGCATAGCGCTCGAAGAATCCATTGACCTGATCAATGTTCCACAGCACGTAGACGTGGAAGCCGATCTTGCGCAGCCGCATGTGCCACGTCTCCTGCTTCTGGCTCACGCGGCCGTCGGGTGCTTTGGTCTCGACGAAGACCGCGTGGCCGCCGGGCAGGAGCAGCAGCCTGTCGGGGATGCCGACGTACCACAGCGGGTTAAGCTTCAAGCATAACCCGCCGATGCCGTCGGCACGATCGTACAGATAGTCTTCGACTTTAATTTCTCTCACAGCGGGTAGCCTGCTGCGCGGTTCAGGATCTGCCGCGCCTCGACGCGCACGATCTCCCAAAACAGATTTTTTGGGATAGCGAACATTTCCATCGTTAGGCAGAAGTCTCCGCCTTCTTGCCGCTCGGCCATTGGGATTTTGTCTGCAATCTGCTCGGCCAGTGCACGGCACATGTCCCGCTTTACAACCCGCCGTAGCTCGTCATCCGTCATGTTTAGCTGGCCTAAGGTGTCGTGAAAGCGGATCTCCGATGTCAGCATCCACGTCTGCGCACGTAGCATGTTGGTGCGGTGTTGAGCGCGCCACAGATTAAGTCCTTCTGTGGTGTATTCTTTTGTCATGTTGGTTTCCTAGTGTTTCGCGTATCTATACGCAGTGAAGCCCTTGGCCGCGAGCGGCATGCCCTCAGCCCAAGGCGAAGATTCGGTCATGATCCGGCTGAGTCCTTTGTCGTCGAATGCGGGATCGTCTGGAGGCTCGCAGATGATTTCATCGTGTACGGAGAGCACCGGCTCGAACCCTGCGTCGTCGGCGGCGACAAGACCATCCATGAGGATGTCTGCCGAGCTACCTTGTACGATGTTTTCGGCGAGTTTGCCAGAGTACGTCGAGATGCGCTTCCACTGTTTGGTGTAGGCATCGATTCCAACAAAGCTGATGTCATAGTCTCCAGCTCGCGGCGCAGGATAGTTAAGATAGCGTCCGCTCGGTAAACGTATTCTGAGCCAGTTGGCGATACGGTCAATTCCAACTCGACCCGCAGTGTAACGCTTTCCGGGGTTTTTGACGGCACATTCGACGGCATTTTCTAACTCCGACCAGAACGCCACAATGGCGGGGTGTTGCTCGCGCCACATGAGCACGAGCGCTTGGCAAACTATCCAGACTTCACGCTCGAGGCCGTACGTACGGCGCTTCTTGACGGCCTTGGCCCAACCGGCCTTCGCCGCTTCCTGGAATTCGGGCGGCACCGAGGGCCATGCAGTTCGGGGCAGGTCTTCAAGGCGTAGCCCATAAGTCTCAGCCATTGAGCAAAATGCGCCCACTCCCCCATAATATTGTAGCGCCAGCTCCATGACCTTTCCGATCTGTCGTCGCCAGTCGTCATCGCCTATCTCCGCGGGGTCAATACCGAACGCGCGCCCCGCCGAGACCTTGTAGAGATCAGGGCCTTCTCTGCGATCGTACGCTGCGAAGGCATCGAGCTTCCAGGATTCACCGGCGATCCAGGCCATGTCGCGGCCTTCAATGTTGGCGAGATCGGCGACGACGAGCCGTCGGTCCTGATCGGCCACCATAATGCCCCGGAGCGCTGAGTTAGCGAGTCCAAGGACTTCGAGCTTTGTGTAGCTTTCAATGGTGTCAGTGCGAAAGGCTTCGATCGCAGCTTCAATATCCCACGGGGCATGTTTAGGGCGCGGAAGATTTTGAGGCTGGAAGGTGCGTCCAGCCCAACGCCCGGTGCGGTTAGCGCCGCAAAACACCAGGAGATTGCGCAAACGTCCCCCAACGTGCTGATCGAGTGCGCGCTTATATTTCGCGCCCGCTGACTTGCTCGCTTGCTGGCGAATGCGGAGTAGTTCTTTGATGTGCTCCGGGAGTTGGTCATCTTCAAGTCTCCGTTCAACGGTATCGGCTGTCAGGTCTGGCAGCGTCACGCCGTAGCTCTCCATGTAGGCGAGCAGCCGGTTGCGCTGTGTCGTAGCTTCGACGAGGTTCTCGGTCAGCTCCCCGGTGCGGTCCTTGAGCCGGCGCTTGGCCTTCTCCGTGGCCTTCATCGCACCCTCGCACAGCTTCAAGTCCACGGCGACGCCGCGCGCGTTCATCTTCTGGTCGAGGTGCCAGATGCGCCACATGCGCGGCGTGGCGTTCCACTTCGGGCAGTGCCGGTAGACGGCGCGCATCGACGTGATGTCCTGCGCACCGTACTTCAGGAATTCCTGCCACTGCTTGGGGTGCGAGTGGCGATCATTGTACTTGCCATCCTTGCGCGGGATGCAAAAAAGCTGGATCAGCTCGCGGCCGCCGTCATCCTTGCCCTCGGCGCCGAGCTTGAAGATGTCGGACAGCTTGTCGAGGCCGCCGGGCAGTCCGTGCATGCGGGCGAGCGCCATCGTGCAGCGCCACTTCGTCGGCATGTATTTCCACTGCGGCCAGCAGGTGCTGATGAGCTGCTGCTCAAACTCCGCGCCGTGCGCCCATATCTCGTCGGCCGCCAGGGCTGCGCGCGTAAGATCCATCGAGTGCAGCTTGCCGCCGGTTAGATCCTCGACGTGGATCGGGCTGTCGTCGATGGCCCACTGCGCCATGATGATCTGCGCTTTGGTAGCGTAGAGCGCGACGCCGCGCCGTATCGGCACGGGCGAGCGAGTCTCAAGATCCAGCCACAGCTTCATCGCTGCACGATCTCGGTGGGGCGCCAGGACTGCATGACGATCAGCTTTTCATCCTTGTCGCTGCGGATAAGGACACGATCGCCGAACACTCGGACGACAGTACCCTTGAACCAGAACGCGGTGTTGTACCTCGACATCCATGTCACTCGCATGTGCGGCCGAAGCGGCTTGTCGATCATCTGCCGATCTGAATGATCATGTTGTCGTTGATCGGCCCGTCGGTCGATTCGACGATGTGATCCATCATGTAGCACACGGCGAAGGCCGCGCCGACAGCGACCGCGGGGTCCTTCGGTGCTTCGACCTTCATCTTGTCCCATGTCTGGATAAGCTGCGCAGCAGCCTGCTTCGCGCGGATCTGCGCGCTGCGCGGCATACCCTGGATCAGCTCTTTGACCAGCTCCATGTTGTCGTGGACCGAATCGGTGAATTGCTTTGCCATGTCAGCCTCGCTTGAAGGGGTTGATCGCGCCGCACGATACGCAGCGGATGCGCCAGGGCTGAAGGCCGCCCTCGTGCTCCTGGCGGATCGTAACATCCAACACGCACTTGTGCCGCAGGATCGCGCACATCAACTCTTTGAACCGCTGCACGATGCGCTGCCAGAGTGTCGGCGGCTGCGGGATAGGAACGACGTGCGGCGTGACGTATGCCGGGTATTCCGGCTTTGTAGCGCTCATCAGAACCCTACAGTAATCCGCCTCTAGCAGCGCGGACTGCGCGGTGTAGTTCTTCGTGGTGTAGATGGTGGGGTCCATGTCAGCTCCAAAAAGATGCCGGGGCCGTGGGCACCCCGGCGAGTGGGACTAGGCCGTCAGGTCAGCGTCGGAGGGGGAGTCGCTGCCGTCAGTGCCTTCTGCGCTGATCTCGTCGAAGTCATCAGCATCGGCCGGCGAGCCGCCGCCCGAGAACACTTCGCCCTTGCGAAGATGCTGCACGCCACGAAGCTGCGCGTTGATGCGCTTGCCGTAGGCGTTGTCCTGCGCCCAAAGCTCAAGGCTCGCGTTGACGTAGTAGCCGCTGAGCAGCAGGCCGTCAGCCTCGCTCAGTTCGTTGCGCTGCCCATCGAACGTCGAAGGCCGAACCTTCGCACGCGCGCTGATGAACAGGTTGCCCTCGAAGCCTTCATAGTCCGACTTGGCGTCGCCATTGTGCAGGCACGTTTTGTCGGCGGTCTTCAGGCCCTTGAGAACCGCATCGGCCCTGACACCCCACTTCTCTTTGGCCACCGCAGCAATCGCGGCGTTGATCTCTTTGATCTGGGGATGCGTCGGGGGAAACAGGAATGAAGCGGAGAACGCTGCATCACCGCCGCCGGCCGGTGCTGTCGCCTTGAACAGATTGGGGAAGGCGAGGCGGACATCTTTCAGTAGAATTCGCATTAGAAGCTCCTGGATCGTAGCTAAGGTTTTCGGATTCGCGCACCGCGGTAGAAACCTGCCGGTTCGCGAGGTGGATTCTGGGCGGGTTTGCGCTCAGAGTCAACAGGTGCCTGCGGCCTAACAGGCTGCTTTTTGTCCTTGGGGTCAGCCACTGCGCAACCCCACGCGCCAGTCGTCCAGGAGTGGCGCGAGTCGCGCGCCGTAGGCGTACGCCTCGCGCGCTGTGCCGAAGCCGAGCGCCTCGCGCACGTCATGGTTGTAATTCAGCGACACGAAGTCAAGATCAAGGCCGATGACGTAGACTTCCTCGCCCCCCAGGATCTTAAAAAAGACCCACTTGTTAGACGATAGGGGCATCTTCAAACTCCTGGGCGGTTGCTGTGCCCGTGTAGGGTGGCCGCGTGTCGCTACCGAGTGTCAACACCGGCTTGGCCGGCGGCCGTTCGATGTACGGCAAGAATACATCATCCCAGAGCTGCCGTGTCTTCTTTTTGTCAAGCAGCTTGGCGGCCGCAGATGCCGTGATGACCGACTGCGGCTCGTAGGCTTTCGGGCCGAGCTGGCCGACCAGCAGCGGCTCGACCGCCTCGGGGTTGCTCCACTTGCGGTTGCCGAGCTTGCCTTCGACGAACTTCATAGGCAGTCCGTCACTGCCGATGATCTCGCGCCCCTTGCCGACGGCCTCATAGGCCGCCAGCGTGACGCTCTTGCACCATTGCTCGATCAGCGGTACAGCGATCATCGCCTTGCCAAGGTATTCTGTGCTGGTGCTGAGCACTTCGGGCGGCTCAGCACTGATGGTGTCGAAGTCGGCGCGCACTTCCTCGGCGACGTAGGCCGCAAGCTTCGGGCACTCAGCCTTCGCGCGGCACCAGCGGCACTGCTTGTCTCCAGGGTGCATGTAGTCCTGCGCGCTGTATGGAGGCCGCAAACCGATGAGCGCCTCGCCCGCGAGCTTCGCAGAGCGCGCGGCGCGAGTCGTCAGCGCGTCGATTTCCTCGACAGTGAATTCCTTCTCGCTTATGTTGCCGATGCGCGGCTGGCACACGATCAAGCGCACCTTGCCGATCAGGTAGCCGAGCAGATGGGCGTCGGCGATGAGGCCCGCAGCGTACAGCGCGAGCTGATGGTTGGGCAGCGTCTTACCGTTCTCGATGTAGAACGCCTCGACCTTCTCGCCCATGCCGTATTTGAAGTCGATGACGGTCACCATGTTGGGCTCGATAATGCCGGCGTCGCATGTTCCGCCTTGCTTCTCGCCGAGGAACGGCAGATCGACCCAATGCTCGACGAACAGATGCTTGCCGAGCGCGAGCTGGCGCACCAGGTCGAGATAGACTTGGATCATCTCAGCGCGGTATTCATCCATCTCGTAGTTAGCGCCATTAAGCGTGATGACGCCGCCGAGCTGCTTCTCTGCGTCAAGGCCGGTACGTAAACAGTCTGCCGCCCACTCGTGCGACGCCGTGCCATCGTCGGCGTAGGTGCTGGTGCTGTCCTTGTGATTCGCGGGATACGCGAAGCTGCCCGGACACTCGATCCAGCGGTGGGCGCTCGACGGGGAGAAAAGCGCGTGCTCGCTCATGCCAGCAGACTCAGCACTACGAGGATCGTGTTGGCTATAGTGACCAGCACGCAGAGGCCGAACGCAGCGGCGAGCGCGACTATCGCAATCCACTTGAGTACGGTCATGGCTTGTAGTTCCTGTAGAAGCTCTTGAGCAACTTTGTGCCCGGAGGGTTCACGGGGCCGCTGCCGGCCCCGTGCCCCTTACGCTTACAACCCTTTTCGCGCAGCGGGCGCTTCGAGATGCGATAGCCGTGCGGCTGCCGCAGCTTGTTGAGCATCGCTGCGCCAAAGAGCGCCTGTAGCTCTTTCAGGCTCACTCGGTCAGGTCCGTTTCGCCGGGCATCTCGGCAAGGATCGCGAGTCCTGCCTCGATGAACGCAGCAGCCTTCGCAGCCTTCACGCCGCTGACGCTGGTAGCGCCGTACTCCTTGAGCAGCGCGACCGCCTGGTCACGCTTCTTGGCCTTGAGCAACGCATCGACAACGCTGCCGACCGTCTCGCCTTCCGTCTCTGTCTCGGGCTCAGGGGCCGGAGCGGCCTTCGGGGCAGCCTTCGGAGCGGCCTTCGGCGCAGCCTTCGGAGCAGCCTTCGGCGCAGGCACATTGCCGATCGGGGCAGGCGAGCCGGGCACATCGCCGGCCAGGATGAACGCAACGTATGCCTCAGCGGCTTCGAGCGTATCCTTGGCAGAGCCAAGGTTCAGCTTTGCGGCTTCCTGAAGCGCGATTGCGCGGGGTGCAACTTGGGACATGGTGTAGGACTCCTAACTTAGTAATGGGTCTTCGATCGAAACATCATCGCCCCTGATGTGGGCCATGATCTCGACGCCGCGGGCGTCGATCCAGCGAGCGTGATTGTACAGCACAATCGCGCGGTATATGCCTTTTCCCGAGCGAAACCGAACTGTTCGGCCAAGGAACGGCGAACGGGTAAGCACCTTTCCGATGCGATCTGCGCTCGGCTTGTTGGGGCAGCGCGTGTAGATATACTCTCGCACGTCGCTCGTTAGGACAACATCCTTATCGAACGGCCCTGCACGCTGCTCGAACAGCTCCGCCATCAGCTCGACATCCGCCGACGCACTGGCGCGCGCCATCGCTGCCTTGGCCGCCGTCAGCGGGGCGCGGGCATCTGGGTTGAACCCGGTCAGGTCAACATTCAGGAAGTAGTGCCGCAGTACGCCGGCAGCGCGCGGCGTGTTGAGGAAGCCCTCGAACAGCCACGTCATTTCCGCCTCGGTCATAGCCTGCGCGTGCAGCTCGTGCACACCCCACTTGCGGTCGGTGTTGTCGAGTGACGCGGCGTTGTCGGCATTCGAGCTGGCAGTCAGGAAGAAATGATTCGGGATGGTGACGGCCGCGAGCCCCTTCTGGTGCAGGTCGATCTTGTTTTCCACAATCCAGCGCTCGACCTTCTTGCTGAGTAGCTCGCGCTCGATACGCGACCCAACGCTGAATTCGCTAAGGTTGACGTGCCAGGCGCCGCGCAGGATGTCGTTGAAGTCACTCGCCAGTACGCTGCTGCTCATCTCGACGCTGTACTGTGACCCGACTAGCAGCGCGGGGATCTTGGCCACAAGGGTTGTCTTTCCGTTTCCTTGGGTCTCGCTCCAAATGAGCGGAGCGCTTTTGATCTTGACTCCTGGTCGCTGGATGACGTGGCCGTAGAACTGAATAAGCCACTCTCGATAAGGAACGTCGTCAATGCGGTCAAACAACCATTCGATGCGCTCCAGCTCACCAGCCGTGGCAGGTATCGGATCAGCAATTCTCGGTCGGTAGAGGTTGGCATATGTGTCCTTGAATTCGGTAAACACGATGCCTTCGCCGGGGTGGAATCCCAGGCGATCGACCGTCGGCTTGTCCGCGCCAAGATCCTTCAGCATCTTGACGACGCTGACGCGCGTGCCGTTCCTGCGCGGCATCTTGCTAGCGAATTCATGCTCAAGGCCGAAGTTAGATCGGAAGATGCGATGCGACTCGCGGTCGAAATACTGCTCGAAGTCCTTCACGTAGATCAGTCTGGCCTTGAGGAAGTCGCGCGCTGCGGTGTAGTTTTCCTTGACCGATTGCGTAGCGGCCGCCTCTGTCGCGCTCGGCGCCTCGGCCTTCAGCACCTCGAATTCCTCGGCGGTTGCCGGGGTGTTGAGGCCGCGTGCGCCGGTGTCGTCGAAGCTAACCCAGTGCGTGTTGAGATCGTCACGGCCTTTGTACTTCTTGCCATCCTTCGACAGCTCATCCCACAGCGCGAGCCCTTGCGAGTGGCCGCGCGTCTCTTTGTGGATGCTCTGCCCTATGTTGATCCAGTCGTCATACTCGTCGATGTCGAGCTTGCGCATCTTGACGAGAGCCGCCTCGCGCACTCGGGCAATGCTGAACGTCGCGGGCGATTGGTTCACGACTTCACGAGTGGGCATCGAGTCTGCCATCTCGCGCCATACGCGGTACACCCCGGCAGGGATGTTGGGAAGGTTAGTCCAGTGACCGAGTAGAGGTTCACCGTAAGCCCACTGGTACGGCTTTTTTGTCAGGGGGTGAACACTCGGAGGTAGTACATCCTGCACCGACTCGCCGCCTGCGGTCGCGCAGCGCAGCTCGAAACCGCTGCCTTTCGGCTTGATCGTGCGTAGTGGCTTCGAAAGCTTGTACAGCAGCTTGTCGCGGCCGGCACGGCCGCTCGTGATGTGCACGCTATGGGGATCGTTGCGCAGAGTGTCGATATCAACACTGTGCTCTGCCCACCATGCGCGCGCCGCCTCTAGATCATCAAGATCCAAAGCGCAGGTCCCCGAGAGCGCATGCAGTAGCCCGCAGCCGCCGCCGAGCGCTTCGATGCTCTCCGCAGGCATTGGGGCCACGTTCCAGCCATCGTATCTGGGTGCCTTCTGGCCAAGCTCAATGGCGCAGAGACGCCAGCCGGCGGCCTCGTAGTCGGTAAAGCTAATGGTGGGGCTCCGATTACTCTGCGCGCAGGATGCCCTACCAACCGTTCATTTGCAAGCGCTCTAGCGCATTGGCCAAGGGGTGTACGGGCACAATGCGCCTTGTGCCGGGACGGCAATCCACGGGCTTCAGGTGCTCCCACGCCTCGCGCGGCGGTCGCACGTCGCGGTTGTCGCGTATGCGCAGCCGCGCCGGCCCTGTGTTAGGGCGCTCGAAAAAGCCGGGGTACTGTTCGCCTTTAGGGAACGGTCTCATGTGACACCGCAATTCTGCAAGAACAGTGCCAAGTCAAATGCCGGGTTGGCATCCTTGAGCGCGTAGCCTATAGAGTGCGCCGTGCGGTCGATGCCGCGCAGTTCGCAGTCCGTCAGCGCTAGTCTGCTGTGCCGCCTTGCGCGCCAGATGGCGTTGGCGATGAAAAGATAGTCGCGTCGTGTCACGTATCACCTCATTAGGGGATCGGTTGCCTTGGGGTCCTGGTCGCGGCGCTGCAATCGCGCCTCAAGCTCGCTGCGCAGATTGATCATTTCCGTCGCAGTATGGTCGGACCATGCTTCGCCGAGTGGATCGCCGCGCTTAAGCATCGTAAGCAGCGCAGCGCACGCGGCCGTGGTCAGGTCTAACTCAATGTGCTCATATCGCATGTAATTCATCCTCTGTGCATTCCCACATAGCGCCGTCCGACATGCGCACCGTATAGCGCCATTCGTCAGGGCGCCCGTAACGATTGCAGATGAAAACATGAAGCACAGTCGCGGACTGGTCGGTACGCGCGGCGTCGTCGGCGTGTTTAACGTGCACCCGCTGAGCGAAAGCGAACTTGGCCGGGGCGATCATCGCGGCCACCGCTTGACCAGGAGATACAAGCCGACCGCGACCAGCCCGCCGCTCATGGCAAGGACAACGGTCAACGCCGCCGCTATGTCGTGTAGCTGTTGCTGCATCATAACGGCACCGCAAGCGCCAGTACCAGCACCGCTAATGTGAGCAGCGCCGGAATTCCTTCGCGCGGTTCATCAGCGCGAGTCGCAGAACCTAACACCATCGCCTGAATGAACAGCGCGACTATAATTGCAACATGTATCACGATGGTTTACTCCCTAGTGGCGGCATGTCGTCGGCCTCGGGTATGTCGATGCCGGCCGGTAGCGGCATGCCGCACGCGGCTGCCGTGAACGCGCTCGCCGCGCGTAGCGCGTCATTCCACTCCTGCAAGCCGAATTCGCTGTCTCCGACTAGCACCAACGTCCACACCTTGGCGTTGGCCTTGAGCGTCATGGAGAGCGACGGCAGCTTGTCGCCGTCGCGCTTGAGGTAGTCGCATCCGATGATGCGCCAAATGCTCGCCTGTTTAACCTCAGTCATACCTTCCTCCGGCCGGCGACAATCAACAGCGTGCCGGCGATTAGCGCGTAAGGCGCGGGGTCATTCCAGTGCAGTTCGGGGGCTGCGACTACGCGCCCTTCGCAATGGGTCTCTGAGCGGTAGCAAGGTGGCTGCCTGTCAAGAAAGCCGCCCCCGTGCGGTATCTCGCGCAGCGGTGTGCTCGGCGCTGTGCCGCCCCCGCCTATAGGCACAACTACGGGCGCGACGGGGATGTAGCTGCCCTGCGCAGGGTCTCCGGGCTGGAAATAGACCGGCGGGGCTGCGTAGGAAGGCATAGGAGCGGCCGGTATCGGCTCCCCTGCCGCCTCGCGCGGCGCCTCGGCGCACGGCGCCACGGGCCTGCTAGGATTGCGTATGAGCGACTTGAAACACCCGTTAAGGATGATCGGGGCTGGCGCGTCGAGCAGCTCCACGTCGAGCGTAGGCGGCTGCAAGTACGGGATGCCCCCGCCATGCTCAGTCAGCGGCTCGCGGAAAGCTACGGCAAGGATGCCCAGTTCAAGCAGGCATGCGGTGCCGACGATTGCAACGAATGTGCGGGTTTTCATCTTAGTACCTCGGCGGGCAAAGCCGCGTTGTGGTGCCATCGGGCACAAAGATCGACGTTGGACACCCCGTGTCGTGCGCCTTGAGGTGTTCCTGGTCCCACGATTGCGCGCTGCGGTCAGCGGTTTCGCGGTACGCGCACGAGACTACTACGAGCGCGATTGCTGCGGATATGATTAAAAGCCTGTTTTGCACAATACACTCCGATTGGCACGTAAATTGCCAGAATGATAAGCAGCGGATACCAGTACTTGATACCGTGGACGCTACGCACTAGCGCTCTGCTCTAGGAATCGTGCGATACCGTGGAGGTGCACTATGTCGCGCAATATACCCCAAGCAAGGCAATGCGTGCCAAGGTTCCATACGCGCTCGCGGTACCGCTTGCAGACCGGGCATTCGATGTCGTGATTCGAGTCAATAAAAAGCATATCTAGATCGTACATCTCAGTGCACTCCTAACAGTAGGTCGATTGCGTACGCGCCGAAGCCTACCAGGACCGGCGCCAGATACAACAGCGCGGCGATTACGATGCGGCGACGCGCTTGCCACATGAGCGCCGGGAACCAGCCTGAGAGTAGCAGGCACATTACTAGCGCGATGGTCACGGGCCGTCTCCGTTGCCAACGTCGCCGCCGCATATCCAGCATGGTATCGGCATTGGAACCTGCGGCGCGCAGCTAAGACACTGCGGCGCGGGCGGCGCTTGGGGCGCGTCTGACAGCGCCAAGAGCACAAGCAGTGCGGCGATCATTTGACTACCTCCCGCTCTATGCGCGCCATTCCACCATTGTAGCTGTGCGAATAGCTGCCTGTCTGCCTGAGACAATGCAAGATTGTGCTCTGCCGTATGCTATCGCTACAGAAGCTAAGCCGAAAATAGGCTGTGGCGCGCTCTAGGTTAGAGTCATGCTCGACACGTTCGGTGCCGTCGCGGGATCGCAGTGTTATCCGGTAACTCATTTGATTACCTCGCCGAGCGCAATGCGTCCGCTCGGAAACCCGGCGCGCGGCTCGCTTGTGGTCGCAGTTTTGCCCGGCGTGAACTTGCGCACACCTCCACGCTCATACTCGACGCCAATGTAACTGGGCACCTTGAGCGTGTTTGCCACGCGCACATCCTCCACGCTGAACCAGCGCGTTACCTCACCATCGAAGCCTTGCGGATGCGTGTGGTACAGCCCGACCAGCTTATATTCGCTAGTGAAGGTTGCGCGCAGTTCAAAGTGCGAGGCAAGTCCCGAAGTCTGCGCGATGCTGTACACGTATTTGCCGTCGCGCTCCAGTAGCACACCTCCAAACTCGTTACCGCTGTGCCACGACATACTCTCGCATGACTGCTCGGCTGCGACCGCTGCCTGATCCAGCGTATCGAAGCTATCGACACTGACGGGCATCATAACAGCCCCCAAGGCGAACGCGGCGCCACGTAGCAAACTGCGCCCGGATCGGGCACATGCGACGGGTATCGGTTGCGATACCAACCCAAGGCGAGACGCACGGCCGTTTGTACGTCGGCGCGTATTGTGCTCACGATTGCACCAACTTGGCGAATGCCTCAATCTCGGCCGCACTGAACGTGTGACAACCAACCCGCACTGTGCCGCTTTCGGTTATCTCTGTCACTGTGAAGTTTCCGACGTTCATGCGGGCATCTGGCTCGGGGTGGTACACGTCGCCGCTCTTGCGCAGCATGGCGTAGAACGTCAGTACGCGCTGCGCGTCCGCAAGCGGGACTTCCGCACCGCGCGATGTCTGCACAATGCCGCCGCGCGTCAAGCGCAGCATGTCGGGCACGTTGCGCAGATACACGTCAGCGCCATTGCGCCATTCCACGATCTTTTCAGCCTGCGCAAGCACATTGATCCGCGCTTTCTCTGCCTCGCGCGCTGCGCGTGCGTTCGCAGCCGCAACCATCTTAGCCGCGCGCTTGGGATCCTGCAGAATGCGATCGCGGCGAGCGTAAATCTGCCTCAAGTCGCTCTCGACATTTAATTCGGGGCAATCCAGCTTGAACGCGCCGCAGTAGCCGCGCACATTACTCTCAAGATCCTGCAACGTCTCGCCGGTAATGAAGTCCTTAAGCCTGTAGCTGTCCGCTGGCACGCGCATGAGCGCCTCGGCCTCTTTGCGATACTGCTTGACCAGATACGCGACGTTTTGCTTGTGGTCAGGTTCCGGGCGCCCGTACTCACTCACACTCGGTACCTCAAACTGCCGGTAGCGGCTTGCAGCGTCGCGGTAGTGGAACAAATGCCGCGCCGTGGTCATGCTCCAACGATTCGGCACAAACAACGCCACGTAATCCTCGGGCGCTTGGGGGTTGTCTTCCCGGAGTCGCACAAGGTGCGCTACGACGGTGTTGTAGCTGTACGCTCGCGCGCCGTCAAACTTCATGCTGTCGCTACGTCCGTGCGGCTGCGACAACTGCGCCCAGACGTGGGCGCACTGTTGGTTGGTGAATACTGTTCGCATGGTCAATTACTCCTATGCTCGCTCAAGTCCGTCATGCGTGCAGCCAATCTGTCCGCACGATCCGCAGTAATCTTCACGCGCTATAGGCGTGATGTCATCAAGGTCAACACTGTGCCTGTAATCGTCGCCGATCATAACGGCGATCACGCGCCCGGTGCGTTCTTCGAGTCCCGTCCACTCGGTATCCGCGTCGGGCTGCGTTTCCCAACCATAAACCCTAAACGCTACGCCGCCATATCCGCGCACAGTGTACGCCTCGGCGCAAAACGTAGTGTCATCACCTTCCCAATTTGGCTTGCGCATGTTAGTTGAACCTCACAAGTATCGCGCGGATAAACATCCGCTGGAATGCCTCGCGCGCATCGCGGCCGTGATGCTCTATCACAGTGTAGCCGCGCGTGCGGAAAATGAGTGAGTACCAATTCTGGGGGTTCATCGTGATGCCCTCATGGCAAGGTGCCAGCAATGCCGCGCTGCGCGCACCGCGCCCGCGCGACGATCCGGTCTCAGGTATCGCTTGGCCACGCGCAACCATTGGCGCGCACGGCGCTTGCAGCCTGCTTTGGTGTCGTGCTTCACGCGGCACCACACGCGGCGCAGCGCCGGCCGCTGTCACGGATGCATGCCGTAGCGGCTGCATCGTATGTGGCGTGCCGGACGCTCCCTCCAGCGCCACACGTTGCGCAGACTACGCGCCATGTGTCGCGTCCCTCATAGGGCTTCGGGCCGGCGATAACCTTGCGCGTCCCGCACAGCAACATCCGGGTTGAGACGTTCATCGCACGGTCTCCGTGCGCTCGTAGGGATGCGCTACGCGCTCGTACCAGGGCGCCATTGACTCAAGGGTGGGTTTGCAGCCTTCGGCCAGTTCGCGCCGTGCCTGCTCGATAGGCAAGCGATTGGCGCGAGCGTAGTCGCGGGCGAAGGATTCGAATTCAGACAGGGGTCGCATGGTCATTTGCTCCTATGCATTGAGATGTCAGCGTATCACACGCCTCGGTGCGGTGTGTGACTCAATTCACGTTTACGACACGCGGCACGCACAAGTAATCCGGCGCTTGCGCGCGTGCCTGCTCACACGCGACCTTGGTACTGTACGTCTGCACAGTCTCAAGGTTGGTGTGCCCGCTGTTCCACACGGCCAGCGTCCACAACACTACGTAGGTGAAACTCATGACAACCGCCAAGCGCTGCCGTTGCCTGAGCGCTTCGCAAGTTCCATACCAGCGCGCTGCGCGAGGTATCCGCCCTGGGCGATCAGCGAGCGCAGCGCGGTCACTGAGAGTGAGCGCAGCATGATCAACGTATCGCGGTCGGTTCGGTTCTGGATGGTCATTTGCGTGTCTCCGTTGCCTAAAGTAAGAGATGCACAACCCGTGCCAAGTGTAAGTCATTGATTGCACTATGCATGAGTGACAAAGACTGTCAAAGGTGCCGACAAACACGTCACTAAGCGTCACAGACGGTACACTTTAAGGCGTGACACGTGTGCCGTCTGTCCACCCCGTTTTCTACTCGCCGCTAATTCTCTCCTCTCACACTGCCCTAACCTACTACTAAGTGTCACAGACGGTACAAACAATACCTAAGTCATTGATCCTCGGCGATGTGCCGCATGCTGTGCCGTCTCTGTGACACTTCCCAAGCGTCACACGCTTCGCGATGGGTGCAAAAAGCATGCCACGAGTCGCCGCGCCGCCTATACGCGTGCAATAGGCGAAGGGGGTAGAGACCCCTTTTGAGGGACCCGGTGTAGGGGGATGGAAGCGGCGGTTCAGTCTGCAACCGCAATGCGAGGCCGCCCCCACTTTTTGCCTCAGGACCCAAACCGGCCGCCCCTAATAAACGGGCCACCCCCTTTCCGCAAAAATCATGCCAGGGGCTAAATGCGACAGGCCGGGGGCTATGTGTGCCACCGCACAGACGGGGGTGCCCGGCCGGTGTAGAACGCGCGCTACCAAGGGGGATTTTATGCCGATTCTTTCAGACGTAAATGAGCAGTTCGCTTTGTCGATCTCAGGGGACTGCAACGCCCAGTGGACGTTGCAGCTTCAGGAGACTGTCGCCACGCCGCAGAACGTAGGCTCGGCGACCAATGACCAGAACTTTGACTACGAGGGGGTTGATACCAGCGAAGGGGTCACGCTGCTCGGCGCGCCGGGAGTGACCGGCTTCACGCTGGAGATGACCTACTTCAGCCTGGTGAACAACGACGCCTCGACGCAGCAGTTCTCATTCGGCAAGAGCGTCAACCAGACGTACTACCAGATCAGCCCGACATTCACACTGGCTAAAGGGTGGTCGATGATCTACGTGGCCGGGGCCGGGTGGACGGCGTACGACGCGAACGGAATCGCGCAGTCGGGGTCTTCAACGCCTAGCGGGCCGTCGCAAAGCTTCCAGGTCGATTACACGTTCACCTCGGGGGATGTCTCGAACGGCTACGCGATTGTGACCTGTCCGCTGCCGGTGCCGTACGCGGACGCCGGCTACGGGATTCAGGCGACGCTCGGGAACCAGAACACTGACGGGGGGTACCTGGCGCTCGGCTACATCGGCGGGGATGGGGCAGGGCACGGATCGGCGCCTACGCCGACGGGGTTCACTGTGGTGCTCCTGGCGATAAACGACACCGGGATTGTGGCCGGGCAGAGCGTGATCGTTTATTGCTTGACGACGGATGCGTAGAGGCGTACAACAAATGCATGCGCCGACGGTTGCTTATGATCCTGCTCTACGTACTAGCGTTCTACGCAGGAAAGCGCTTTGCTGAATTCGAGCACCGGCCGATCCAGGCGTACGGTTTCACTGTGGAAATGCCGTGGACCGACACGGCACTGACCGCAGACCCGAAGCCTGATCCGAAGCTGAAGGATCTCGGGCCAACGACCGACGAGCCGGCGCCCGCCAATCTCCCAAAAGACCCCACCACTCCGATCGTACCGTTTGAGGGCGGCGCCGTGTGCGGCGCCTTCACCGGGACGATCGGAATTTGCCAACAGGAGACGTAAGCATGTTCGTGTTCATCGTGATCGTTTGGTTGAGCGCGCAGGGCACCATCGAGGCCAGCGCGACCGGAGCGGCAGCAGATGTCGTCTCGTGCGAGAAGCTCGCCGAGAAGAACATCGCCGACAACGCGAATGACCCGCGCCTTCAAGGGCTGACGCCGAAGTACTCCTGTTGGGATACGCGCCCCGTCGAGACGGGCGGCAACCCCAAGCTCGAAAAGGCCCCGCGCCACAAAGCCGACGAAGTGTGACGTGGCTCTGTGGAGCTACGTAATAGGACCGATCCCTGGTAAATGCTCCGCGTGTGGCGTGCTTCTGCGCCACATGCGGGACCAGGGCATCATCCGTTGGGCCGGACGTGACTGGCACATCGCTTGTGTGCTTCAATACCTGCCCGAAGACGTGCCCTCACCAGGTGCGCCGGTGCTCGACTACGACATCACTGACTGGCAGATGACCCCATGATCTACGAAGAAATTCCGAAATCGCACCTATCGCCGACGCACGTAGTTTGCTGGCCGCCGGGGAAATGCCCTGAGTGTGATTCCTACAGGCGTTGGTGCAACTTGAACTGGCATTTCGTTTTGCGACGGCTGCTTGGTGTATGAACGAAGACGACGCCATGCACGAATTCATCGGCAAGCTGACGCTGCGCGCGTTGCAGGGCATGGCCACCATGCTGATCGTTGCCATCCTCATCGAGGCGCTGATCAATGCGAATTGACCAGAAGGCACAGGCGCGCGGCGAGGCGGCGCTGGATGTGATCGACGAGATCATGTCGGACCCGTTCGCCGAGAACAAAGACCGGCTCGCCGCGGCGCGCGAGATGCTCGACCGCGGGCACGGCAAGCCGAACCAGGCGGTCATCATGGTGCCCTTGGATCGGCAGCGCCGCCAGGCCGCGGCGCTGTACTCAGACGCTGAGCTAGGAGAAATAATCGAGGGGGAAATTGTAAGCCGGGAGCAAGCCGAGCAGCTCGCGCTGCCAGCACCAGAACGGGACCCACTACTAGAATGAACGTCCGCGGAAAAATCTACAGGCACCAGCCGTTCGAGTACCCGGCGCAGCCCCCTTTGCCGTTCGATGGCTTCGGGTGGAACAGCACCGAGAGGATCTTCGAGACGCTGATCCGCAGGCTGAAACCTAGCGTCATCCTGGAAGTAGGGAGCTGGTACGGGGCGAGCGCGATCCACATGGCGCGGCTCGCGCTGAACCAGAGAGGCCCGCTCGATCCGCCGGTGGAGGTAATCGCGATCGACACCTTCCTCGGCTCGGTCTACATGTGGCAGAACGCGGAATTCGACAAGCATCGCGTCAACGGCCGCATCGACGTGTACCCGCAGTTCCTCTCCAACGTGATCTGGACCGGGCTGACCAACACGATCACGCCGCTGCCGCTCGACTCGGTGAACGCCGCGTACCTGCTCGGGCAGGCTGGCGTTGTGGCCGATCTGATCTACATCGACGGCGGCCACGAGTACGAGCACGTCATGCAGGACATCGCCTGCTACAAGGATCTGCTGCGGCCGGGCGGCGTGCTGTTGGGGGATGATGCGAACTTCCCGGACGTGCACCGAGCGGCGGTGGATTCGATCCCAGGCTTCGAGATTCACGACAGGAAGTTCGTATGGACAAAGGCGTAGTTGTAACGCCATACGCCAATGAGCCGATGGAGATGATCCTTCGGTGCATTGAGTCTGTTGCGGCGCAGACAGTGCCCGTACGCCATCTCCTGGTGGCCGACGGCAACCCGCGCAAGCAGTTGGAATTCTGCCAAGGGGTAGAGCACGCCACGCTGGAGAAACGATACAACGACTGGGGCAACACCCCGCGCGCGTACGGGATGATCCACACCTCCAAGGCGCCGTTCATCGCGCTGCTCGACGTGGACAACATCTACCTGCCGGAGCACATCGAAAGCTGCTTGGCGACGGCGAAGGCGAATCCGGACTGCGATTTCGTCGCCAGCAAGCGACAGTTCGTGCGCTACGACAAGGGTGCCTACACACCAAGCTCCGCGGTCGATGAGCCGCAGTGGAAGCACATCGACACGAGCTGCTACTTCTTCCTGCCCGGTACGTACGCGCTCGCGGCATACATGTGGGCGAACGGTCCGCAGGAGTGCGCGCGGTATCGGTACAGCGTGGACCGGCACGTCTACGGCGCGCTGCGCGCTGCGGGCAAGAAACCGGCCTTCACCAACCGCGAGACCGTGATCTACACCGTGCACGGCGAGCCCGCGGAGAAGCGCCATGCTCCCCAGTAAGAAGCCGCACATTTTCCACTACGCCGGTTGGTGGTACTGCGGCCTGTATGGCCGGATGATCAACGGCTGCGCGAGCGGAGGCTCTCCTGAGCACGCATGGAGAGTCTGGTGTCTATTTCAGACCGCCAACCGATAACCCCACAGCAAGCTGCTGTCGAGAAGCTGCGCCGGCAACGCGCCCGCAGCAGCCTCGCCGAGTATTCGCAGTGCATCGACATTCCGGGCGTGCCGCTCTGGGGTGAGGGCGAAGATGATCCGCTGGACTCCGTTGAGGATGGCCAGACACGGATCATCGAGAAACGTCCGACGATGTTTGTTCCCATAGAAACGCGCATCGCGCTGCACCATCTGGTTATGATGATGGCCATTCAGCGCTGCATCGAAACCCCGCGCGGGCGGCTGATGATCTTCGCCCCGCCAGGCAGCGCCAAGTCAACATACGCCTCCGTCGTCGCCCCCTCCTGGGCGATGGGCAGGAAGCGCAACCAGTCGATCATCCTCGGCGGCTACGGCACCAGCATTGCGGCGAAGCAGAGCCGCAAGGTGCGCGCCGTCGTCAAGGAGCAGGTCTACACGGCGCTGTGGGAGTCGGCGCCGCGGCTGCTCGATGACCAGCGCGCCATCGACGACTGGAGCCTGACGAACGGGTCGAGTATGATGGCAGCCGGCCTGCTTGCCGGAATCACGGGCAACAGAGCAGATGGCTTCGTCATAGACGATCCCGTAGCAAACCGCGAGCAGGCCGATTCCTCGACGATCCGCGATAAGACGTACCAGGAATACATCGACACGGTAATGACCCGTGCGAAGCCGAAGATGTGGTGCATTCTGATTCAGACACGGTGGCACGAGGAGGATCTAGCCGGTGCGATACTTCCTGCAAACTATGAAGGCGAGTCTGGTCGCATTCATTGTCGCGACGGGCAATGGTGGGAAGTCCTATGTATTCCGGCGAAAGCTGAACGCGCCGATGACCCGCTCGGTCGCAAACCTGGCGAGTATCTGTGGCCGGAGTGGTTCCCGCGCGAGCACTGGTCAACGTGGGAAGATAATCCTCGCGCTGCCCGCACCTGGTCCGCGCTTTATCAGCAGCGGCCTGCTCCACTAGCCGGCATCCATTTCTCGCGCGAGATGTTCAAACTCTACGATCCGTACTTGCAGCCGTTATGATTGAGACCTACGCCAACCTCGACGCTCTGCCGCGGGCGCTGCGCATTTATGGCGCGAGCGACTACGCGACGATGGAGCCCGACACGGCGAAGCGCGAGCCTGACTACACCGAGCACGGCGTCGTGGGCCTCGATGCGATCGGCGATCTCTGGTTCCTCGACTGGTGGTTTGATCAGTGCGAGACGGACAAAGGCATCGCGGCGTTCATCAAGCTCGTCGGGCAGCACAAACCGATCAAGTGGTTCAACGAAGGCGGCCTGATCGACAAGGCGATCGGCCCGGCGATCCGCCAGGCCATGCGCATCAATCGGACGTTCGTCGCGATCGAGTCGCTGAGCATCCTTGGCGACAAGGCGGTGAAGCTCCAGGCGTTCCACGCGCGCGCCGCGGCGCGGACCTGTCACTTCCCTATCCGCCGCGCTTGGACCGACCATGTGATCGAGCAGCTCATCAAGTTCCCCGGCGGCCGGTGGGACGACGCAGCCGACGTGTGCGGCCTGATAGGGCGGGGAGTAGACAAGATGTTCGAGGCCAGCGTATCCTTACCGGAACGTCGGCCATTGCTCATTCCTTTTACGGAAAAATGGCTGGAGTACAATGACCGCAACGAGAAGCCAAAGGTGAGGTACTTCTAGTGCCAGCAGGATACCCGCCGGGGAACTGGATTCCAGATCCACCCCCAAAAGCGAAGTCACAGCCGGCCAAGCCGGCGGCACAGAGCAAGCCGACGATCCAGAAACCGACGCCGACATCGCAGCGGCCTGCGAACGCGCCCGCTCCGGCTACGCACATTCGACCTGCGGGACCCCCGCATGCCATCACGAGGAAACGACCATGACCATTCAGACAGTTGAAGCCACCGTAGTGACCGTTGCCAAGGCCGTTGTGGCTTGGGTGTCGGCCCATGTGAACAGCGCCGTGCGCAGCGCCGTCGTTGTGGCGACCGCCGTGTACGTCGGCGTGACCGTCATCAAGCACCTGATCTAACGTGACCAGCGGCGCCGATAACGGCCTCCACTCCGGGACCGCCGGCATCCAGACCGACCCTACACAGTCGGCGGATGGCGGCTTTCCGAAGCCGGGCGTTGATGGGCAGATGGGCGGGGAAGACAAGAACGACCCCGGCGAGGAAGCGCTCGTCAAAAAGTTCTGGGAGAAGTACGATCTCGCGCGCAAGTTTGACGAGAACTTCCGCAAGCAGGTCGCCATCGACCGCCGCTACGCCGCCGGCACCTCCGACTTGGCCTGGGCCGTCACGACCAACCTGATCGGCGCCTTCATCGACATCCTGACAGCCATTCTCTACGCGAAGGACCCCGACGTTAGCTGCCGCAAGGCGATGCAGGTCGATGAGGAAGGCACCGCGCAGACTGACCAGTTCGCGAAGACCCTCGAAATCGTCATCTCATCCCTATGGCGCCGCGGCAAGCTCAAGAAGCAGGCCCGCAAAACCGTGCGCAGCACGCTCTCAACCGCCGAGGGTTGGCTCAAGTGCAACCTGATCAGCGAGAAGGTGCCGCAGCCGCAGACCGAGAAGGCGCTCAACGACGTGCAGGAGACCCTCGGCCATCTGCGCGCGCAGATGAAGCTCATGGAAGACCCGCAGGGGCAGACGCAAGAGGAACTGAACGCCGAGCTGGCCGAGAAGGACGCGCTGCGCCTCGACCTGGAGCAGAAGCTGGAGCTGGCAGTCAACAAGTTGTTCTGCATCGACTTCATCCCGTGCGAGCGCATGCAGGTTTCGACCGACGTGACGTGCATCGAGGATCATCTCGAAGCCAACTGGAATGCCAACGAGGAATATCTGGACCGCGACGAGGCGCTCGCGCGCTTCGACCGGCTCACGCTGGAGGATCTGAAGTCGGCGAAGATGTACTACCAGCAAGAGCCGAAGGAAATGACCACGCGCGACATCGACAACGTGTTGCCGCAGGGCTTGCTGACCGCGGAGAGCGCGCAGGCGTTCGTTTCGCACCAGGCGAGCCCCGAGCAGCCTCCGTTCGTGCGCGTCGTGGAGAGTTGGAACCGCCAGGACAAGCTCATTCGCACCTCGATCGAGGGCGTCAAGAAGTGGGCCGTGATGCCCTACTCGCCGCCGCTGCCGACGAGCCGTTTTTACCCGTATTTCTACCTCGGCTTCTACGAAGTCGATGGCTCCCGTCACGCGCAGTCGCTCTCGTGGCGTATGTACAAGCTCCAGGATGAATTCAGCGCGACGCGCAGCAACTTCCGCATCACACGCGAGCGTTCGATCCCCGGCGTGCTGTTCAATGCGACGATGTTGGATGAGGTTGAGGCGAAAAAGCTCACCGAGTCCAAGCATCAGGAGTACACCGCGCTGCGCCCGACCGATCCGGGCATGCCGCTCGCCAATTGCTTCGCGCCGAAGCCCGTTCAGGGCATCGACCCGCGCCTTTTCGACCCGACGCTGATCCTGAACGACATGGAGCGCGTCTCCGGCGTGCAGGAAGCGCTGTCAGGCTCGCTGAGCGCCTCCGGCAACCCTGTTACGGCGACCGAAGCCAACATTCAGCAGGCCGGCACCAACGCGCGCACGACTTGCGACCGCGATTTCCTCGAAGACCTGCTCACCGACCTTGCGGTCTACACCGCGGAGCAGGCGCTCGGCGAAGGCGGCGTCACCACGCAGGAAGCGCAGCGCATGGCCGGCCCGAAAGCCTTCTGGCCCGCCGGCATGTCGATCGAAGACCTGTTTACGATGGTGGAAATCGAGATCGAGGCCGGCACGACCGGCAAACCGCGTCAGGGCGGCGATCAGCAGGCGTGGGCGACCATCCTGCCGCTCATCGAGAAGATGCTTGGCCAGATTCGCCAGGCGTTCGCCACCAACGACCACGCGACGGCGAATTCGCTCATCGAGTTGGTCAAAGAGACGATGCACCGCATGGGCGACGAGTCCGACCCGGACCGTTTCATCCCGCGCATCCCGCCGCCAGGCTCGCCTGGGGCCGGCGCGCCGCCACCCGCGGTCATCCCGAAGATTACCGTGCAGCTCAAGGGCGAAGTCTCCCCGGACACCGCCCAGGCGCTCGCGCAGCCTGCCGTTACGATGGACGCCATCCATCAGGCTATGATGCCTCCGATGCCGGGCTCCGGCGTGCCGGGAGCACCCGCGGCTGCGCCAGGACCCGTTTCAGGCTCGATGTCGCCCGCCGCGGCACCGGGCGCTCCCATGCCCCCAGGACCGATGCCCCCACACTAGGATAAGCCAACATGCCCGATCCCACCCCACCGGATCTGATGGACGTAATCGACCACGCCATGGAGACCGGCGACACCAGCGGCACGCTTGACGGCAGCGCCGAGGAACCTGTTGGCCACGTTGCCGATGAGGAAACCCCTGAAGGCGAAACGCCGGAAGGCGAGGAAACCCCAGAGGGTGGGGAAACCCCGGAAGGCGAGGAACCCGCTGCTGAAGGCGACGGCGAGCGTAATGCTGACGGCACCTTCAAGAAAAAGGCGAAGGCCGAGGAAAAGCCGGAAGGCGAAACCAAGCCGCAGACCGAGGCTGAGAAGGCCGCGGCCGCCGCAGCGGCAGCCAAGAAAGATCCCATCACCGACCCGATCCCGAAGGATCTGAAGCCCGAAACTCAGGAGCGCATTCGCACTCTGATCTCGCGGACGAAGGAAGCCGAGGAAAAGGGCGCCGCGGTGTCGAAGGACTTCGACTACATGATCAACGGCATCAAGGCCACAGGCACCACTCCTGAGCAGTACGGCGAGCTGTTGAGCTGGATGTCGCTGTTCAACAGCGGCAACCCGGAGCAGCAAGGGAAGGCCCTGGAGATCCTCGACAACATGGCCGACCGGCTGGCCATGTTGATCGGCAAAGAGCGCAACATTGGCGATGCGATGACAAACCATCCCGATCTTCGGGATGCCGTTGCCAAGGGCCAGATCACGGCGCAGTACGCGAAAGAGATCGCGCGCACGCGCAACGGGCAGACCTTCCGTCAGGAGATCACGACGCAGGAGCAGCAGCGCCAGCAGCAGATCCAGCAGCAGACGCAGGAGAAGCAGGGCGCCATCACCTCACTCAACGAGCTGGAGGCATCGCTCAAGGCGACCGATCCGCAGTACGAGGCCAAGAAGGCGCAGCTCCTGCCGATCCTGAAGCCGATCTTCGCGAACCTCCCGCCGGCTCAGTGGCGGGCGCAGTTCGAGGCGGCCTACCGCCGCGTCACGATCGCGGCCCCGCAGCGCGTTCCGAAAAACCAGCCGATGCGCGGTGGACGCGCCGCGGGCGCCGGTGGCGGCAAGGGCTCGGGCAACATGGCGACAGAGCCGGGCAGCATGCTCGACGCGGTGAACGCCGCGCTCGACGGGATGGGCAAATGAGCAAGGAAATCCTGCCCATGCAGCCGATGGCCCTCGGTGGCGATCGGCGCAGCGCGATGATCACAACCCCGCTGCGCGGTCGCGCGGTGGACTTCGAGTACGTCGTGAGCCTGATGCAGTCCACCGGGATACACAGCGGCTGGATGCCACTGAACGGGCAATCGGACATTTATGTGGCCAGGAACACGCTGGCGAACGCCTTCCTGCTCCAGTCGAAGCTCGAAAACCAGATATGGATCGACGGAGATATAGGCTGGTCGCGCGCCGATCTGCTCAGCCTGATCGACTGCGAGTACCCCCTGGTAAGCGGACTTTATTGCGGACATGGCGTGCCGCAATGGATCTGCCGCGATCAGGAGGGTAACGAGGTTGCGCCCGACAAGATGCCTGAGACCGGCTTCAAGAAGGCGAAGCTCGTAGGCATGGGGTTCCTCAAGGTGCACCGTTCCGTGTACGAAACGATCATCGCCAAGGGGCTCGCGCCGAAGTACGGGGTGTGTCATCAGTTCTTCAACGGGAGCATCGAAGATGACTTTTTGCTCTCGGAGGATTATAGTTTCTCGTCACTGTGCAGGAAAGCGGGCATCCAGCCCATGCTGAACTGCGACGTGCGCGTACTTCATGGGGGCAAGTCACTTGGCAAAATCAATCCCAACAGCGGCTCCGGCCGTTGATCCGACCATGCATCTCGACGGCGAGCACGCCAAGCCGTTCTTGAAGCGCAAGGTCGGGGACAAGGTGCACTTCACCGGGCACGGCGAAGTGTCGCGTATCAGCACGGACCAGAACGAAGACGGTGAGCCGATGCACAACGTCACGCTCAAGGTCAAAGAGATGAAGCACCGCAAGAAGACTGCGGAGCTGCCCGGCCAGGCCGGCGGCAAAGACGCCGAAATGCAGAAGGGCGGCAAGGCCGCCATGGATCAGGCGCTCGCCCTTGATGCCGAGACGGCGAACCAGGCGAATGCGGAGTCTGGCAGCGGCAGTTGACGTTGGCACGACTTTTGCCGTAACCTTGCCGAGCTAGACCTTCAGGCGTAATCCGGCCTCGCCCACCGGGACTGCTCCCGCAGTCGCGTATTTCAGACTCGCACTCTGAGAAGGCCAGTGGATTCGTCCATCAACCTTTTGGAGTGCCCAAATGCCTTTTACCACCGAACAGTTGGCGTACGCAGGTAATGCGGCCATCAACTACTTCCTGCGCAACGACCCGATCGACCAGATCAACGTCGAGCGCCCCCTGATCAAGAAGCTGATGGAAGGCAAAAAGCCTTACGTCGGCGGCTTGCAGTACGTTGTCGAGCAGCTCCGCTACTCGAACGACAGCAACTTCCAGTCGTACTTCGGCGACCAGCAGGTCACTTACAATCGTAAGCGCACCTTGCAGCAGGCGAAGTACACCTGGGGCAGCTTCCATGACGGCTTCGGCTTGAATGAGGATGAGCTGGCCCAGAACGGCATCGTGATGACCGACGACAAGTCGTCTGTCCCGAGCGACGCCGAGAAGGTGCAGCTCACCAATCTTTTGAAGGAAAACACCGAGACTCTGAAGCTCGGCTTCCAGCAGAACTTCGACATCATGCTTCACCTCGATGGCACGCAGTCGGCGACCAACATCCCCGGCCTCGACCTTCTGGTGAGCACGACCCCGACCGCCGCTTCGGTGGTTGGTGGCCTCGACCAGTCCGTGTTTACCTGGTGGCAGAATAGCGCCAACACGGGCATTTCCACCTCGACTGCGGGCAACCTGACGCAGCAGATGGAAATCACCTGGCGTAATTGCATTCGGTACGGCAACTTTGCCCCCGACTACATTCTCGCCGGTGAGTTGTTCATCGACGCCTACCGTCTCGACAGCAAGGCGACGATCAACCGTACCGTCTACATGAAGGACGATGCGTCCCCGACGAAGCTCGATGGAGCAGTTGGCGAAGGCGTCCGCACGGGTCTGTACTTCAAGAACCGTGAAATCATGTGGGACCCCGTGATGGCCGAGCTGGACGAACTGTACAGCCCGACGATCCAGTGGGAAAAGCGCTGCTACTTCCTGAATACCCGCTTCCTCAAGCTGCGGCCGATTCAGGGGCACTGGATGATCAATCGCACGCCTCCGCGCGTGTACGATCGCTACGTCCATTACTTCGCGCTGACGGCGAAGGCGGCTCTCACGACCGGCAAGCGCAATGCGCACGCTGTTCTGAGCATTTCGTAAGGCAACCACAACCCCGGAAGGCGGGGAGCCGCAAGCTCCCCGCCCTAACCCGAAACCTTAGAGGATATTTCCATGCAGCTTCTGAACCTTCTCGCAAACCTGCCGGTCTACCTGGTGTATGACGAGGCTCCGATTCCGTTCGGCGACCCGTTCACCGGCGCGACCGCGACCAGCAGCACCGCTGCGATCGTTTTCACCGTCGTGGGATACGAGGCGACCGCGGGCGACCGCGTTAGCTTCTCGACCACTTCGGCGTCTGGGCAGTTCCTCGACACCGCTCTGAGTGTCGGCATCATCTACTACGTTGTGAGCCCGTCAACCGACACCTTCGAGGTATCGGCGACCAAGGGCGGCAGCGCGATTGCGGCGGTCAGCTCGACGGCGAGCGCCTGCACCGTGCACCTGGTTTCCAACCAGGTTGACGGCACCGTGATGCCGTTCAAGCCGGGCTACACAGTCGTGGCGTTGAATCTGAGCACCTACAGCGTCACGCTGTACGGCGCCCCGGATTCGAGCGCTCCTGTGCCGGGCACCTACACGGCGCCCGCCGGCCCCGGAACCTTCACTGCCATTACCCCGGTCGGCGCTGCAAGCGCTGCGATCGCGGCTGGCACGGCGGCTCTGGTGCAGCTCAACAACGACTGGATCAAGTGCAGCTCGACTGCGGGTTGCATCCTGCTCCAGAACTAAGGGTATACTGGCGGGGCTCCATCGTGGAGCCCCACCAGGAATCCTTATGTTTTACGTTCAGGTAAAAGTGAAGCGTGACCCGCAGATGGCAGTTGTCTGCACGGTCCCGCGATGGGAAATCCCCATGCTCAAATACACGTTTGAGGATGGGAACGTCGAGGAACTAGGCGAGCAGGAAGTCGCCCGTGACTATCCGAGCGGTGCGTCAGAGTACGCGCGGTTCGTGAAGGTCTACGGCGCTGATGCGAAGTCTGGCATCCCGCACGCTGTGAGCGTGTTCGGAGAAGGCAACCGCGGAGTGCGCGAGTTGCAGCTTCTGATCGACGAGGCCAAGAAGGCGGCAAAGCCCGCGCCGAAGGCCCGGAAGACACGGGAAACCGTTGACGCCGACCCATTGACGAATTGAGTGGGGCTCTATCGCGCTGGTGTGCGATAGCTGTGACGGCCCCAGGAGCTTGCTCCTGGGGCCGTTTTTTCGAGAGGATCAAGAATGACCACAGTCACGGCCGCGGTTGCCTCAGAAGTCGGCGTCTATCCGTACAGTACCCCAATCCTGGGGTACGTCGGGCCGGCTGCTCCTGGCGGCCCACCGGGACAGGTTGGTAGCATCACGCCGAATGCTCGGCTCGGCGCCAATGGCATCGAGGCCATCGGCATAGTCAATTTCGGCGCGGGCAATACGCTCATCCTGGCGCTCACCGCGGGCGCGGCTGCTCCGGCGTCTTCCTTCACCGCGCTGACCTGCACGCCGCTCGGCGGCTCGACCTACACCTACGACAAGTCCGGGGCGACGTACTACGCGCCGGGCGCGGCGTTCCCCAACGGGACGATCGCGGCGCTGCCGACCTGGGCATGGGCGGACACGAACGCCGATTTCGCCGTTGACCTGCCGACAACGCTGTCCTTCACCGGCATCATTACGACCGTCACGGGCCAAGGCGACTTCACGGACCCGGAGTCCTGGATCGACGAGAACGGCAACATCCCGCCGCTCCAGTACAACAACGTCCCCTACAACACGAACTACCCGCAGAATGGCGACGGGCGGTACTGGTTCAGCGTGGACGCGGAATCGACCGTCGGCGGCCCAATCAACTTCATCGGCGACCCCGGCGCGTTCGTGAATGTCTGCGCGCTCCAGTGGAGCGTCGTGCAGGCCGCGACGGACGGCAGCAGCCTGGTGCTCAGCTACTCGCTTGACGGCACAAACTACGTCAGCACGACCATCGCTCCGACGACTCAGCTCGCCAGCATCCAGAACGGCCAGATCCTTGTGCCGCTGGCGCCCGGCGGCGTGTCGGCGCTGCAACTCTACATCAACGTCACGGCCACCGGCGGCACGCCGAGCACGAGCGCTGTGCCGTGGAACGTGGCGCTCGCGGTCACGCGCAACGTCAACGAGCAGTTGACTTGGGACAACCCGAACCCGTACAACCCTGTCAACTTCAATGGCAGCGTGGTCGATACGTTCGGCATCCCGACGGCGACGCTCGCCGAGCTGCGCTCGCGCGTTATGATCCGCCTCGGCTTCGCCAACCAGGCTGCGAATCCGCCGCCGGGCATGGCGCCGCTCGTCAACGACTTCCTGCTCAGCGCGCAGAACTACCTCTACATGCGGTATATCCAGCTCAGCTCGAAGCGCAAATTCCGGTGGAAGATCAACCCCGGCCAGCGCTTCTACTCGCTGGCCGATTCCGACCAGGACACGCTGTCGGCGAACACGCTCGACGTGCCGGTGCCGATATTCGACCCGCGCAAGCGCGTCGAGTGGGCCGGTATCCAGGACACGCGCAACGTGTGGTACCCGCTGATCCAGGGCATTCCGCCGCAGCTCTACACGATGCTGACGAAGCCGTGGCGCCCCGCGCGCTACGAGATTCGCTCGTGCATCGAAGTCTACCCCATGCCCGATCAGACCTACTGGTTGTGGATGGAAGGGCACATGGCCCTGCAACCCTTCACCGCTGACAACGACAACACGACGCTCGACAGCGAGCTGGTGTTCCTGTACGCCCTGGCGAACGCCAAGGCGCACTACGGTCAGCCGGACGCAAACAACGTAGCCTCAGAAGCGGATAGTTACCGCAAGGAATTGGTCGCGAGCACGCATCAGACTGCACACTACATACCGGGCACGATCGCCGTGCCGCCGGCTGTGCGGCCGACTCTCATCCAGTTCGACAACAATCCGGCAGCTTAATCGTGCGGCCCTACCCTCTGACAGTCATGCGGGGCGGCATCAACCGGCTCCGCGTCAAGGGCGCGGCGCGGGCCGACATGTTGTACGACCTGGTGAACGCCTACGTCACCAACGCCGGGTCGATCTATCCGCGCGAGGGTACGGACGTATCCGCCACACTGACGAGCGCCTCGATCGGCCTCATGGCGATGGACGGCATTTTCAACGTCTTCTCGACGACGTTCATCTCGGTGCCTGCCGGCTACGCGGACAACGTGCTGATCAACCCGGCGAACACCGCCGACACGCTGGTCAAAATCTGGTTCGCGAAGCCCTTCATGGGCTTCCCCTACGTCGTGGCGCAATTCGCTAGCGGCGCGATCCTGAACTACTGGCTCCAGAGCAACGGGACGTGGACGCCCGATACAGTCTACATGACCGGCAACATCGTCACCCCCGACACGCCGAATGGTTTGGCCTACGAGGCCGTGCGCGACATGCCGGCCAATCCGATCTGGGCGGCGAACACCATCACGTCAGTCGGGGACATTGTTGAGCCGACTGAGTACACGGGCTACGCCTACGTAGCCGTGGACACCTCATCCTCGCCCGGCACCGCGGCGTACACCGGGCAGTCCGAGCCCGCATGGCCGACCGTTTCCGGCGGCATCGTGCAGGAATTCGGCAATTTCAACATCACGCAGAGCGTCGCGGCCACTACGACATCCTCGTCTACCCTGGCGATTCCGCTCGGCAGCAATATCACGGACAAGTACGGCGACAGCTCAGACATCGCCGGCCAGAGCGGCCTGACATCGACCGTCACGCCACCCCTCGCGGCGAGCACTGTCACGACTTGGGAGCCCGGCACGACCTACGCGCCCGGCGCCGTGGTGCGGCCGAGCACGACTCAGGGTGGCTTCGTTGGCGCGATCCCGAACGGCGACTTCGAGGATGGCGATGACGGTAACTGGATATTCAGCAACGGCGAAGTCACGATTGTTGACTCGGGCGCGCCGCCGGCTTATGCCGGTACGCACTGCTTGCAGTTCGAGCTGAATGCCAGCACCGAAACGGCGACGATGGATGACTACGGCGTGGTGGCGCCCGGCCAGTCGGTGACGGCTACCTGCTACGCCAACCCGAACAACAACGGTACCAACCTGACCATGTGGATCATGCTGCGGTGGTACGACGTAAATGACGTGTTCCTCAGCTCGACTCCCCCGGCGCCGGCCGTTGGCCAGAGCAACAGCGCGGAAGGGTTCGGCTACCGGCCGATTCACATTACTGGCGTAGCGCCCGCGACCGCCGCGCACTGCCGCGTGCAGCTCGTTGCGGCGACCGGCATCGGCAACCCGAATGCCGCGTTCATCGACAACGTGTCGTGGAACCTTGAGACACCCTCCGCGGTGTCCAACTTCCTGTATGAAGCGGTGCAGTCGAATCCCGGCGTCTCCGCATCCACGCAGCCCGCTTGGCCGACTACCGCGGGCGAGACCGTGGTGGACGGCGGCGTGATCTGGGAAGCGATCGGTACCTCGATCATCACATGGCAGGCTGTGCCGATCATGCTGTCGGGCGGCTCGGGCGTCATTGCAACGCTCGGCACGTTGGTGGGCGGCAGCGCCTACACTAACGGCACCTACACGAATGTCCCCTTTACCGGCGGCTCCGGCGGCTTGGCGACGGCCGCCAGCGTGACGGTGAGCGGCGGGGCGGTGACGGCGGTCACGCTCGGCAACGGCGGCAGCAACTACGTTATCGGCGACGTGCTGAGCATCAACAACGCCTATATCGGCGGTTCAGGCACCGGGTTCACGATCGACGTGGCGACGCTCGAAGCGGGTTCTGGCGAGCCGGACTTTCCGACCACGATCGGCAACTCGGTTGGCGACCCAAGCTCGTACACGCTGAGCAACGGGGAAGTGATCAACACGAGCATGTCCTGGATCGCGATCACGCGCGTCATCTCGGACATCAACGTCCCGAACAACATCGCCGCGGCGCTCGGTGCTTCGCACATCTTCGAGGCCAATGACGACATCGTGAACTTCTCGGCCGCGGTCAACCCGACCGACTGGACGACGGTGAGCAACGCCGGCTACCTGCCGACGGGGTTGAACAACTACGGCGACAACCCGGTCATGGTGCTGGCGCTTTACCGCTCGAATCTGATCGCGATGAACGCGGGCGGCTACCAGATGTGGCAGATCGACCCGGACCCGGCCAATATGGCGCTGCTCGACGCAGAGCCCGTGGGCTCGATCTACACCCTCGCGGCGCAGAGCGTCGCGAACGATCTGCTGTTCCTTGCCGAAGTCGGCGTGCGCAACCTCGGCACGAGCGGCGCGACGGCCAACCTCCAGATCGGTAACACCGGGCAGCCGGTTGACGAGCTGGTTGTGGCGCAGCTTGCGACCGGCGACTTCACCGGCATCAATACTCCGATCTCGCTGTACTACCCGGCGCGCGGCCAGTACTGGCTCATCTTCGGCAACCTGGCGTTCGTGCTGACCATCAACGGCACCGGCATCCGCGCCTGGTCGCGCTACACCTTCCCGCAGGCGATTGAGTACTGGACCCTGAACGCGGGCATCCTGTACTTCCGCATGGCGAACAACGAAGTCTGGTCGCTCGATGCGGATACTCTTGGCGATGGTGTCGGCCCGAACACCTCGTACGAGCTGCTGCTGCCGCTCACCGCGCTGCCGTTTGTGGACATCTCGCAGAACGCACTGACCGTGACCAACACGGACGTGACGCTCGACAGCTCGAACTTCGAGTTTGCCCCGGCCTCGGCCAACTTCCCGCAGAGCTATTTCGGGCAGTTGCAGGTTCCGATGCCCGACGGCAGCAATCTGCGCAATACCTTCCAGAATGGCGACTTCACGATTCAGTTCTGGATGTACTACGATAGCTCGTCTACGCTATCGGGCAACGAAGGGAACATCTTCCAGGACAGTGAGGGGTACATCAATATGTACCTCAACAACGACGCCGGTAGTGGCCCTTATACCTTAACGGGCGGTCTGTGGCAGCATAGCTACGCCAACACAGCGAATACGATACCGGCTAACCAGTGGGTCCATGTTGCCGTTGTTGTGGAGTCTGATGCCTACACGCTGTACATCAACGGCGTTTCCAGCGGGACTCCGCCGGCAATCACGAACCGCACAGGTACAGGCACACTATTTGACATCGGCGTCCCGTCCGCATCATTCGTTGGGCAGATTCAGGACTTCGCGGTCAGCAACTACGCGGTGTACACGGCGAATTTCACGCCGCCGACTGCGCCGCTGAACCCTGAGACTTCGACGCCGTTCATCAGCACGATCCAGTGGCCGTACCTGGATCTCAGCTCGCTCGGCGTCAACAAGCAGCTTATCGGCGTGGATCTGGTAGGTGACGGCGAAGTCACCATTCAAGTCGCCTTCCGCGAAGACGATGAGACGACCTACTCGGACAACCCGGATTTCAGCACCTCGCTGAATGTCACCGCGCCGTACACGATTGACAGCGCGGACATCATCCCGGAGAACCCGATTCCGCTGCCGTTGGAAGCGCCGAGCTTGAGCCTGATCCTTACCTTCTCATCCGACCAGCCGTCGGGCGAGCGCTGGACGTGGGAAGCTGCGAATTTCTACTTCAACACGAACCGCGGGCGGGGGTTCTGATGCTTCAGGTATTCAGCAGCCCGATCGCGCTTGACGCCATCCGCGTCTGCATAGACCTGGCGCCGGACCAGCGCGAGCACTGGAGCGCGATGACCGGCCAGGCGTACGACATCGACGCCGCGGCGCTCGGGGCCTACATGCAGGCCGGCCCGAAGTGGGTCATTCACGCGAACAGCCGGCCGATCGTGTTCGGCGGCTTCGTACCCAAGCGCCCCGGCGTGTACCAGGACTTCCTGCTCTCGACGCCCGAGGCATTCCTGCCGGAGTGCTACTTTGGCGTGACGCGCATCTGCCGCCGGCTCATGGACGGGATGCTCAAGGGCGGCGTTCACCGGCTGGAATGCTACGTTCCGGTGCCCCGCGTGACTCCGAAGCTGCACAAATGGTACGCTACGCTCGGCTACAATAAAGAAGCGCTGCTCCACGGGTACTGTGCCTCCGGCGCAGACGCTTATTGCTACGCGCGGGTGAAACACTAATGGGCTCCGGTTCCTCAGCAACGAATGCCGCCACCGCTGCCAATGCGCAGCAGCAGGCGACCATCAATGGCACCGTTGCTCAGATCAACAACGCTTTCAACTCGCCGTCCCGGCAGTCGCAGTATCAGTCCTTCGGCAATACGATGGATCAGTACCTGACGAGTCAGGTCAACCAGCAGGAAGCGTCGAACGCGCGCGACCTGACGTTCGCCAACGCGCGCAGCGGCCTCACCGGCGGCAGCGAAGCGGTAGACTCGAATACGCAGCTCCAGAAGGACTACACGCAGGGCTTGCTTCAGGCGAGTCAGGCAGCTCAGACCGGCCAAGCGCAGCTTGAACAGGCTGACATCAACTCGAAGAATCAGCTTATCTCGGAAGCCGAGCAGGGCGCGTACCTTGGCTCGATCCCGAATGCCGTGGCGTCTTCGACCGGCGCGAACCTTGGTGCGGCACAGAACTACGCCAACGCCAGCTCGCTCGGCAACCTGTTCGCTGGCACGAGCCAGATTTACACCAACGAGCAGACCGCCGCGGCGAACCGCTTGGCGCAGAATTCACCCTTCGGCTCGCCGTACAACTCGCCGTCCGCGTACAGCGGCGGTGGCGGGGGTGGTGGCGGAAGTGGCGGCGGCTACAACGGGGGGCCGTACTAATGGGCAACGCAGGCGCATTCTTCAAGTCGGCCTTGAACCCGACCGGAAACCCGTTCAAAGGCCAAGGGCCAATGGGTGCCATGATGGACCCGCTTCAATCGGAAATGAATCCGATGAACGGCATGCTTACGCTCGCAGGTCCGAATTCGTCTTTGGACAAATGGGTGGCGAAGCTGCCCGGCTCGACTTCGGGATTCACACGCACTGTGTCCCCGCAGACCTACAACGCGGCGGAGACGGCCGACAACCTGAATTCGCCGCCGAAGGGGTATGTCGCGGCCTCCGCGCCGTTCGCCAATGCGGCTCCGTCGCTTGCCGGGGCCAATGCGAGCTACACTACACCACAGGCGACGGCTGCCACGGCGCCGGTGCTGTCGAACACGGCCAACGGTCCGTCGATGAACTTCTGGAATTCGGCGGCGCTGAAGCCGGGCAACACGGTTGCCTTGCAGCAGTCGCTCACGGCCGATGCCTCGGGCAACCAGGGTGGCGGCGCTGCGGGCGCGGCCGGCAACGGTTACGGGTATGGATGGAATCTAGGCGGTTACGGCGGCAACGCCGGCAACGTCAACGGGAACAATCAAGGCGGGAATTTCTAATGGGCAACGGATTTTTCCACAAAGGGCCGCCGCTGGCCGGCGCACCTCCGACACTGGCTCGGCCTAGCATGCCGAACATGATGGCGCGCTCGATCGCGGCGCCGTCCTACGCTGCTCGCGCTGACGCGGGAGCTGCGGCAAAGGACGTGGGCGCTGTGCAGGGGCTCATCAAGGCGACCGGCGCTCCGGTCAAGAAGAACGCGGCTGCGATGGCGGCGGCACCGAAGACGTAACTTATGGGCATGGAATTCATCATACCCGCGGCCCTGTCCGCGATCAGCGCTGGCGTTCAATACGAGAACCAGAGCCAGGCGAACAACCGCGAGCAAAATTCGGAAGCGGCTGCGATCAACGAGCAGAATCAGATCCGCCAGAAGGGCATGACAAACGTCAACCAGACGGTCAAGTCCATCGCGAGCGACAACCCGCAGGCGCTCGCGGCGCAGGCGCAGGCCAAGTACGTTCAGCAGTTGCGCGCGAATGCCGCCGGCTCGACGCAGGGCGGCAGCACGTCTACCGACCCGCAGTTGTTCGGTGTGAGCACCTCGGCGCTGCCGCCGGGCGATGTTGGCAGCTCGGCCTACAAGAAGGCCACCGCGAATGCGCAGAATCAAGTCGAACAGTACGGCAATACCGAAGCCGACGAGATGGGCGACCTGGACGCGGCCGTGCGCATGCGTCAGAATGAGGGGCTGGAGCAGCAGACGCTCGGCACGAACTTGAACACGCTCGGCGCGGAGAGCTACGGGCAGAACTTCGTCAGCCAGTTGCAGGCGCAACAGGCCGGGCAGCTCGATCCGTGGGCAAGCCTGTTCAGCTCACTCGCTGGCGGCGCGGGCAGCACGCTCTCGAAGAACCCGCAGCTCATGGGCAACCCCGGCGCACCCTCCGGCTGGTCGCCGACGCTGACGAACAACGGCGCACCGGCGATGACTTACGGCCAGCAAGTAGCGGCAGGATTTTAACGTGGCTGTAGACGCAAACGGCAACCCCATACCAGACGTTACGGCTCCGGCCGTCACCGGCGGCTCGGGCATTGGCGACCTGCTGGCGGGCATCGGCGGCGCGCCGGTCAACCGCGCTGCGCTCGGCGGCACGATCGCCAACGGTCAGGCGATGGCCGGGTTGCGCACGGCGCAGACTGAAAACGCGCTGCTCAGCGCGCAGCAGACGCGCGACCGCGAGGATGCGCTGAGCAGCCTGAACCAGAACCTTCTGAGCATGAAGAAGCCCGACGGCTCGCCGCTCATGGCGCCGGCCGATGCGCAGTTCATCACACTCCAGGAGCGCATGAATCCCGGCAGCGCAGAGCACGCTGTTGCCGCATTGCAGGGTGTGCAGAACTTCGGTGCGACGCAGACCCTCGGGTCGCCCACCGCTACGCCGCAGGCGCAGACCTTGGCTCAGCAGCAGCTTGAGCACAAGGTAGCTCCTTTGGAGACCGCGCCGGCTCAGTTCGTTGCGCCTGCTGCGGGACCGAATGCGCAGCCGAACATTCAGGTTTCGCCGATGGGCGCAGCCGACATCAACGCGAAGAACGCAATGGCGGCCGCAGCGGCTCATCGAGCCGAGGCGCCGTTCAACCAGGGCATCGGCGGATTTCAGGTTAGCCCGGAACTTCAGGATGCGGTTACATCGGGGCGGCTCGATCCCTCGAAGCTCAATAGCCGCACCGTGCAGATTTATGACCAGATGGCCAAGGCGAATCCGCAGATGGATTTCAACGCTGCGATTTCGAGCGCCGCGCTACAGCGCAACGCCACCCTGCGCCAGCGCACGGCGACGATCGAGTCGCTCCCGGCCAACATCCAAAACATGGTTCAGCTCGGCAGCAAACTCAGCTACTCGGACGCGCAGGTTGTTGGCATGGCTCAGAAGTGGCTGGCCGGGCAATCGAACGACCCGGACCTGGCCGCATACATGGGCGTGCGCAACGATACGCTGCTGAACCTTGCGAGCGTGATGCGCGGCGTCGGCATGTCCGACCAGGCGCACCAGGCCGAAATCGAAGCGGCATCTCCAACGATGTCACCCGCCGCCCTCAATGGTTGGGCGAAAGGCCAGTTGCCGGTCATCCAACGTCGGCAGGAGCAGTATCAGGAGTTGATGCATCCGCATAACCTGAACGGCCCTGGCACGACGCCTTCGTCATCGGCTGCGCAGACGCCTGAGCCGGCTACGCCCGGCTCGATCCAGCCGCCCGGAGGGTTGCCGGCCGGTTGGACCGTAGCGGTGCGGCCGTAATGCCGACCTTCACATTCACCGATCCGAGCGGTAAGACCTACGACGTTCAAGGGCCGGATGGCGCTACGTCGGAGCAAGCCTATGGCATGCTCCAGCAGCACCTCGGCAGCCAAGGCGCCGCGCCCGCTGCGCCCACGCCTCCCGCAGCGCCGCCAGATATGCCACCGGCAACCGGGCTCGCTGGCCCGGCAGGTTCGGCCATCAAAGCTGTCGCCGCGCCGTTCGATACTTTAGCTGCCGCTACTCGTGGGCTCGCATCCAGCACTATGACTCCAGTGCTAAGCCTTGCTGCGCGGGCCAAAGCTTTGTTGACGGGACAAGATCCTGATGCGGCTGCTGCTGACGCGCATAATTTTATGGCAGCCCACGCCTACCATGCGGTTACACCGATGGGTCAAGCGGCGCAAGCCGATGCAGGCGCAGTCGGCGGTGCTGTAGCGGCACCTTTTGGCACAGCCGCGAATGCCGTGGAGAACGCGGCAGGGCCTGCCGCAACAAAGCAGATTGAAAGCGGCGCTGGCATGGCGAATGACATCGCAGGGTCACTGCCTGTTGCGGGCGCAGTAAACGAGCTACGCGCTGCGGCTGCTGCGCCCGAAGCTGTTGGCGTGGCGCGCGGTGCCGCGGATGTTGCACAGGAAGCTGGTTATACAGGTCTGCGGTCGCGCGCCGATATGGCAACGCCCGGTGCCCAGGGGATCACGGACAAACTTATCTCGCAGGATGTTGGCGTAGTTCCCGGCGCTGACTTGAATGTGGCCGCCGTGCAAAACGGCCGCGCCAACGGCCCCGGCAAAGTCTACAATCAGCTCCGGCAGGACTTGCCGCCGCAACTAACACAAGATGCCACCCTAGCGCATGACTTGGGAGCCCTGAAAGATGGCTCCAGCCAGTTGCCAAAGTCACCGGATGTGGATGCACTCCGGCAAGCAATGGTCAGTCAGCCTAACATGACCAGTCAGGAGCTATTCGCGAACATAAGCGAAGCTCGCGAGCGTGCTGCAACCCTCCAGGCGTCGGACGATCCTGACAAGGCAGCACTGGGTCGCGCATACACCGGAGTCGCGAACGCTTATGAGAGCTTTATCGGGCGGCAGATCCCGGCGCAGTCCGACGTCACGCTGTCGCAGTGGCAGGGCGCTCGTACGCAGATGGCGCAGAGCTATCTGGCCGAGCAGGCACTCAAAGGTGGCGAGCACTTCGACCCTGCCGTTATCGCCCGCGCGGCTCAGAACAACCCCAACCTGCTTACGGGAGGGTTGAAAATAGTAGGGGATAGCTACAACGCTTTGCCAAGTACCGGGAGCGGCACAGTAGGGCGTGCTATAGGTGCTGTTGTTGGCGCGGGTAGCGGCGCCGCAGCGGAGCACCTTGCTGGCGTCCCGCTCGGAACGGCGGGCGGCGCCATTGCCGGCTCACAGGTTGCGCCAGCCGTGCAGCAAGTTATGCGCCGGATGTTCACGCGCGGCGATCCTGATGCGGCAGCGGCTGCACCGACGAATCCGCGGCTCAGCTACCACTATCAGGGGAACACGCCGCTCGACAGCTCCGACAACATGTTTCGCTCGTTGACGCCGCCGCCCGGCAGCGCCGCTCCATCTCCGTCGCAGGGCAGCCTTGGGGAGCTTCTGCAAGGGCCGCCAGCGGCTCCGCAGATGAGCTTGGCGCCGCCTCCGGGCAACGTCGTGCAGCCCGCTCAGCGCGCCATGCAGCTTCCTCCGGGCCTCGGCACGACGCCCGGCAAGATCGCCGCTGCCTTGAAGGCCGGAAAGCGGCCGGGAGCCACGACGCCCTCTCTGGGCGACCTACTGGGGCAGTAGCATGAAGATGCAGCTCCCGGCCATCGGTGGCATCCGCAAGGTGCTGAAGACGCAGCCCTCGACCGCGACCACGATCGTAGGGCTGGAGAACACCACGCTGACGCTCGCGCAGCTTTCGGCGCTGCTCGGCATCGGCACGACTACGACTCCGCCGAACACGCAGAGCACCAACCCATCGCAGTTCCTGGCGGTCGAGGGGCCGGGCGTCTCTGGCGGCGGCTCGTTGGTGGGCACCGTGCGCGTGCTGTTCACCACGCCGTTCAACGAACCCGAGGAACCGGCGGACAACCTCCAGATCCCCGGCGCTGCCGGCGCGCAAGGACCGGCGGGCGCTACAGGTCCCGCGGGCGCGAGCGGCGTTATCATCTTCGAGCCGGAGGTTGGCGAAGACCCGATACAGATGCAGGGCATCGCCGGCAACACAGGCCCTGCGGGCGCGACTGGCCCCGCAGGACCGACCGGCGCGAGCGGCATCGGCGCTCCTGTCTGGATGGAGCCCGAAGACCCGTCTGACTATCTGGAGCGCCCTTGGGCGTCTGGTGGCGGCAGCTCGACCACGAGCGCCAACCCGTCGGCGGTCATCGGCCTCACGGCGGTGGACGGCACCGCGACGACGTTTATGACTTCGGACTCCGCGCCGCCGCTCAGTCAGGCCATTGTCCCGACATGGACCGGCGCGCACATCTTCGAGCCGAGCAGCATCTCGGCCATCGCGGTGAGCATCATCGGCTCGGCCGACGGCGCTGAAGCGCTGAACGTCACCGGCGGTGCTGACAGCTCACAGGCAGTGCTCATCACGGCGGGCTCCGCGGCGAACGGCTTACAGCTCGTAGGCTCTACCAGCAACCTTGTACTTGGGGTGCAGTCTGCGAGCACGGTCGGCGTGGCAGACGTGCTTATCACGCGCAGTGGGTCCACGGCGAATGCGCGGCTCAAAGGGCCGAACATCCAGTTCTACGACTACGCCTTGGGCCAGGGCGCGAGCGTCCAGTTCTCGGGCGGTCAGTTTGAAATCTGGGATTACAACGGCAACCAGCTCGCGGCCTTCGGCTACGCCAATGGCGGCTCGACGGGCGGCCTGTTCCTCGGCGGCGCCACCGGCGGCGATGAAGGTTACGGCACGGTGAACGCCACGGGGTACTACATCAACGGCGTGAAGCTGGTCATCCCGACAGTGCCGCCGAGCTACGCGGTGGGGTACCACTACGAAGCGGATCAGGATGATCAGTCGTGGATGGTGCGCGATTCGCCGTTAAATTGCGACGTGAACACATGGAGCGCGCAGCAGATTTTCCAGCAAACTGCCGCCGGCACTTTCACTCAAGTGCACGATCTCCTGGACAACGGCAACGCACTCCAGTTTGTAGATGTCTCCGCCAGTGTCGTCGATGGGGTAACTTACTTTGAGGGGTACAACGGTACAACCCTCGTGGGGTATATGGGCCACGGGCCGACCAACCTAAGTGGCGCGGCGACAAACGATATGGTCATATACGCCTTCGCGCACAGTCTGCGATTCGCCTCCAACACCGGCGATTTCTATTTCGCAGGCAGCCAGCCGAATCTTCTGGCATCGCAGGCTAACGTAGAATTCTTCATCGGCAACCCGGACTCGAACACCGGCACTGGCTCTCTATGGTTTCAGGCCGGCGCCGGCTCATCTACGTACGGCGGCGGCTTCATCGGTTGGGGTGGGTCCAACTCAGTGAGCAACGGCGGCGCAGCCGTCAGTTGCATATCGGGTGCGGACATCTACCTTGGCACCGGATACACGCCGACAGCTTTCGGAACTTCGTACCTCACCCTCGCCGCGACGCTAGCGACGTTTGCCGGGGGCATTTTGCTCAAGGCCGCAGCGCCTACCGTAACCACGGCGCAGGTCGGCCTCGGCTCGACCGTGGGCACGACTGCCGCAACGACTTCTGGCGGCGTGACGCTGCCGGCCTTGGCGAAAGGGTACTGGACGATCAACGTTGCGGGCACCAATTACGCCGTTCCGTACTACACAATCTAGGCCATTTGCTGAACGCAACCCATTGATCTACACTCACGACTCTTAGAGGAACTACCATGCAGAACCGTGCAGCTCGATTCGGACCGGCCGCGATGGCGA
>Ga0209380_10000129_pt1 | contig 47744 bp, 34 predicted proteins | sample HubBroMetageWFT6_FD_188347 | JGI IMG/M metagenome (GOLD analysis project Ga0209380, IMG submission 188347) | Warmed and freeze-thawed soil microbial communities from the Hubbard Brook experimental Forest, New Hampshire - Hubbard Brook CCASE Soil... | ecosystem: Environmental > Terrestrial >...
ACCCGGTGACCGCGGGTCTGTGCGCGTGCTCTGTTGCCACCAGAACGGAGAACTCTCCGGCTTTGCAGTGGTTCGCAGCGATACAGACGAGCAGAGCGGACTGAACAAATCGATAATTGCCGACATAATAGTCCGGAACGATGATGGCGACGTGGCGGGAGCTCTATGTTTTGCGGCTTATGATTACGCCCAGCGGCTTGGAAGTCATGTTCTTGAGGTCGTAGGCTTTCCGGACCATATTCGAAACGTGTGTGAGCAGGGGAATCCGTATCGCCGGAAACTTCCTGCTTGCCCTTTTTTCTATAAATCGGCGAATCCAGCATTTGACCGGACGCTCTTAAATTCCAACGCATGGTATGCCTGTCCCTTCGACGGCGATGCGACCCTGATACGGCCTTCTTATTCCCGCCCCGCCTTACGCGAGGGTTCTGGAATGCGAATTGCCGCTGACAAAGTGGAAATCGTTCCCCATGTTCTGAAGCGAGCGCGAACGCAAGCATCTTGACACATTCGAGCCGCGGCGGTGGCGCAATCTCTGGGCAATATTGCGAAACGCGGGAGGAGATATTCGATCAATGCAAACAGTAGATATCGAGCAAGAAATTCGGAGTTTTCTGGTAAAGCACTTCCTCGATGGGCGCGCCGACAAACTGCGCGATGACGGGTCGCTGCTGGGGGACGTGATCGATTCTGTGGGAGTCCTCGAACTGGTCACCTATCTCCAGGAACAGTTCGCGATTAGCGTGGAAGACGCGGATGTAATTCCGGGCAATCTCGACAGCGTGGACAACCTGGTCGCCTACGTCGCGCGGAAGCTTGGCACGACCGTCTAGCGCGGCCGGACACTCAAAGTATCTTTCCAGGATTTCGAGACCGCAACCATGAATGATGCAGGTTTGTCAGTACGTAATATTTCCGACACTGCTCGCTGGGTGGCTTATTTTCGAGCCCGCGAAACCGAGCGGCCTGACGCATTGTTTCGCGACCCTTACGCTCAGCGCCTGGCCGGGGACCTTGGGTTTCACATTGCCAAAACGTTGCCCGAAGGAAACAAACATGAGTGGGCATGGGTGGCGCGAACATATCTCTTTGACAAGTTCCTTTTGCAAGAGATTCAAAAGGGTGCGGACCTGGTCGTGAACCTCGCTGCAGGCCTGGATGCGCGTCCCTACCGCATGGAACTGCCCAGTATGCTTCAGTGGGTGGAAGTAGATTTGCCGGAAATCGTTTCTTATAAGGAAGAAGTTCTGGCGGACGAGCAACCGAGATGCCGTCTGGAACGAATCGCGCTGGATTTATCAGATTTATCTGCCCGCCGGAAGCTTTTCGCTGACTTGCAGCGCCGAGCTGAAAAAATCGTTGTCTCGACCGAAGGCCTCTTAATTTATTTCACGGAAGACGAAGTTGGCTGTTTTGCCAGAGACCTTGCTGCCGGCACACATTTCCAGAGCTGGATTATCGATCTTGCGTCGCCCGGCCAGTTGAAATTAATGCAGCGCACTACCGGACGGCAACTCAGCGAAGCGGGTGCCGCGTTCAAGTTCGGCCCGCCTGAGGGTCCGAAATTTTTCGCGCAACACGGGTGGGAACCAAAAGACGTTCAAGGCATGCTGAAGACCGCGGCGGAGTTCAACCGTTCGCCGAAGGGTTTGCGTCCTCTAAACCTGGATTCGAATGGAGCTCCGGGGAATTTTCCCTGGACCGGCGTTTGCTTACTGACGAAGCTTTAGATTGTCTTGCAAGCTTCAGCCCTCAATTATCCATCCCCATGACGAAGCATCACGAACCCGATAGCCCTCTGACTTTGCCCCTGCGCATCAGCGATCTTGCGGGAACGTGGTCCGAACGATTCTCGGATCACACCGCACTCGTGGAAGCAGCCGGCAGCTGGACGTATCGGCAACTTGCGTCGGCAGTTTCAGAGACTCGATCGTGGCTCCGGGAGTTGGAAGTGCGTCCCGGCGATCGCGTGATGATTGTGGGAGAGAACTCGCGAGCGTTCGTGGCGATTCTCCTGGCCGCAGCGGGTCTCGATGCGTGGCCCGTTTTAGTCAATGCACGCCTCTCGCCGCGCGAGCTCGACGAGATACGTAGTCACTGTGGTGCACGCCGCGTCTTCTACACCACTAGCGTCTCGACCCAGGCCGCAGACCATTCCGAACGCCATGGAGCGGCGGTCGAAGAACGGGAAGGATTGGGCTCGATTGGCATCGGCCCTCTGAATGAGAAAGTCGAGCCCGAGTCAATCGATGCGAACGTCGCCGAACGCGTCGCCGCGTTGATTTACACGTCCGGTACCACGGGCCTACCCAAGGGCGTGATGTTGAGCCACAGCAATCTTTTATTTCTCGCTGCCGGCTCCGCCAGGATACGATCGTTGACTCCCGAAGACCGTCTTTACGGCATCCTGCCGATGTCCCATGCGGTCGGCCTTTCAGTTGTACTCTTAGGCTCGCTGCTGAGTGGCGCGTCTCTCTATTTATCTCCCCGCTTTGATCCGGTCGCGGCCCGCGTGACCCTGGACAAGGAACGTCTGACCGTCTTGTTAGGAGCCCCGACGATCTTCACGCAGCTCCTGCAATATGCGAAATTAAGAGGCATCGGGTCTCTGAAGTTTCCCGCACTGCGAATCATCTCTTCTTCCGGCGCCCAACTGCACCCAGCCACCAAGGCAGCCGTCGAAAAGCTTTTCGGCATGCCTCTGCACAACGGTTATGGAGTCACGGAGTGCTCTCCTACCATCGCTCAAACCCGCGTCGACTTGCCTCGAAGCGACACCTCGATTGGACCGCCGTTTCCGGGCATCGAAATCAAGCTGGTGGGTCCTGATCGCAAACCCGTAGCCGACGGGGAAGCCGGGGAACTCTGGGTGCGTGGACCCAACGTGATGAAGGGGTATTATCGAGCCCCGGAAGAAACGGCCGCCGCGATCAATGCGGAGGGATGGTTCAATACGCGCGATCTGGCGCGCCTGGAAGATGGAAATCTTTTCATCGTCGGTCGCACCAAAGATCTAATCGTTCACCGCGGGTTCAACGTTTATCCCGCGGAAGTTGAAGCGGTGCTGAACGCTCATCCCGCGGTGGTTCATTCTGCCGTGATTGGCCGGCCCGTGGAAGGCGACGAGGAAGTTGTCGCCTTCATCCAGCAGGTGCGGGATTCGTTTCTGACGGCCAGCGACTTCGCACAATATGCTGCCGGCCATCTCGCATCGTACAAACGCCCGGCGCAGATTTTTCTCGTTCCTGCCATGCCTCTGACTCCGACCGGAAAAGTTGTCAAAGCCGAACTCGCCAAGCAATTGGAACCGGCTCCCGCCGCACTGACCCGCTAAGCTTTCCGCTACAGAGGCACCTCAATCAAGCTCGGCCCCTCGCTTTTAAATCCTTCCCGCAGTGCTTTCGCAAAACCCTCCAACGAACTCACGCGCGTCCCGGGCACTCCCATGCCCTTCGCCAGTTGCACCCAGTCGAGATCCGGACGGCCGATCTCGAACATGTCCAAGGCGCGTGGCCCCGGCGTACCGACTCCCAGATAAGAAAACTCACGCTTCAGCACCGCATAGTCGCGATTGGAAAATACCACCGTCGTGACCTTGAGCCCTTCGCGTGCCATGGTCCACAGCGCTTGAAGTGTATACATGGCACTGCCGTCGGCGGTCAGGCACAAGACTTTCCGATCAGGGCAAGCAACTGCTGCACCCACCGCTAGAGGCAATGCGATTCCTATCGACCCGCCCGTATTTCCCAACCAGTCGTGAGGTGGAGCGCCTCTAGTGGCGGCCATCATCCCTCGGCCTGAGGTCATGGACTCGTCCACCACGATGACGTTTTCGGGCAGAAGTGCTCCAACCGCATCCGCAAGGCCGGGCAGCGTGATCTCGCCACTCGGAAATGGAGGCCGCGCTGCCTTGTGCTCGGTCAGGCCTGCCTGACGCGGTGACAGAGCCGCCTCAAGCGCCTGAAGCACGCCGACATAATCCTCGCCTGGACTGGCCAGCGTGAAGATCGTGCATTCCGGCGACGTGAAAGCGCTGTCCTTCCCCGGAGAAGCGAAATAGGCCATCGGCGCTGAAGCGCCCACGAGGATCAGTTGACGAAAATCCTTCAACTGTTCAATGCCCATCTCTCGCACATATTGGATTCGCTCTACCGGGGCGATACCCGCACCGCGCTCGACCCGAGTCACATTGTAGGGAGCGAACAATTTCGCATTCGTCGCGGAAGCGACGCGGCCTGCTATGGCTAATCCTCTGCCGTAGAGCGCATTTCCAGAGAGCACCAGCGCAGTGCGCAAGCCCGACCGGAGCATGGCGGCTGCGGCGGCTATGGTTGTTTCAGGTGGCACGCGAGGCTTCGGTAGAGCGGGGATCGCTGCAACTGCTCCACCATCGCTCCAGGCGACATCAGCGGGCACAATCAGGGTTGCGATTTGGCCGGGCGCCGTGCGCGCCGCGACGATTGCCTCGGCGGCATCGCGGCCAACGCCGGAGGCAGAAGCGGAGGTCCGCAGCCATTTGGAAAAGGGGCGCGCAATAGCTTCGATGTCGGAGTTGAGCGGAGTGTCGTAATGAAGATGGTAGGTTGCATGCTGGCCGACAAGATTGATAATCGGTACGCGCGCACGGCTCGCATTGTGCAGATTCGCGAGGCCGTTCCCCAGACCGGGGCCAAGATGCAGAAGGGTGCATGCCGGTTTTTCCGCCATCCGGGCATATCCGTCAGCGGCGCCGGTGACGACGCCCTCGAAAAGAGCAAGCACGCAATGTATTTCCGGCATCCGGTCCAACTGAGCGACCAAGTGAATTTCGGAAGTACCGGGATTCGTGAACCATGTTTCCACCCCTCCGGTGGCCAGCGTGCGAAGAAGACTTTCTGCTCCGTTCATCGGCGGGGATGTTTCATCCTTTCACCTCACGCTGTTGAGAATACATCGTCAAGGCAGGAAAACCTGAGAGAACTTCATCGGTCACAGCTCTACCGGGAGTGCCTTCAAACCCCTGAACCCAAAGTTTGCCGTCCATTCAACAGGCTGAGCCAAGCGTATCTTCGGGAAGCGTTGGATGATTCTTAGAATGGCAACCTGGCCTTCCAATCGAGCCAAATGACTGCCAATGCAAAAATGCGGCCCAGCGCTGAAGGCTAGATGCTGATTGTTCAGCCGGTTCAGCCTCAACGTATCTGGGTCTTTAAATTGCTTCGGATCGCGGTTCGCAGCTCCCAGCATGCACCATAAAGTCTGGCGTTTCGGGATGCGAACGCCGCACAGCTCGATGTCCTCCATCGCCACGCGAGCCGTATATTGGATCGGGCTCTCATAGCGAAGGAATTCTTCCACCGCCGATCGGATCAGCGCTGTGTTCTCCCGCAGTTCGTCCATTTTCTCTGGCTCCCGAAGCAAGGAATAGATGCCGCTGGCGATCAGGTTTCGAGTTGTTTCGTGCCCCGCGAAGAGCAACATCACACACTGCGCGTAGAGCTCCTCTTCCGTCAGAACTTCTCCTTCCTCTTCGATATCAATCAGCAGACTGATCAGGTCGCTGCCTTTGTTATGCCGTCGCTCGGCCACGGCTTCGCGGAAGAAGCCAGTGAGCGCAAGTACGGCTTTCTGCGCATTGTGAGCCTGCTCAATCGTACGGGCCGGGCTTCCGTTGAACTCAGCAATCGCTGCCGACCATTGCAGAAACGCATCGTGCATGGTTTCTGGCACGCCCAGCAGTTCGGAAATCACCCTCACCGGCATTGGATAAGCGACTTGATCGACGAGATCGGCCTGGGAAAGATCGGCTAACGGCTCCAGCATTCTGTCAACGATGTGTTCCACTTGAGGGCGCAATGATTCCGCAGCCGACTGACTGAAGCCTATGTTCATGAGCTTCCGCATGCGCGTATGTTCCGGCGCATCAATGAAAATCATCCACAGTCCCAGCAGGCGAACGAGTTCCTTGAATTCTCCCTGCTTGCTCAAAGGAAGTGTGTATAGCATTCGATCGGCGCGCTTGGCCGAGAGCCGCTGATCCTTTGCTGCGGCTGAACAGTCTGCATGGCTGAAAACTGCCCAGACTGCCCACATTCCTCCGCCCACATCCACCAAGTGCAGCGGCCCTTCCTCAAGAAAGCGCCGATAAGTCGGATATGGGTTTTGCACGAACTCGTCGCTGAACAAAACCTTCCGAACAGGACTGGCGGGTGCTCCGGACATGAGAGGATCCTCTGGTGTTCAAAGGCTCATTTTGCGTGCAAGACGATTCGAGGCAGCGGCTGGAAAAGCGGCGCCTGCTTTTTCCACGTGACGAGTGAGCGCGGCGGCCAGACTCTCGAAATGCGTGCCGATCATTCCCAAGTGATCTCCCGGCACCGTCTCAACCTCAAACTCCGCCGCCAGCTTTTTCCAAATGGCTGTTGGATCGGCCGGCAGGTAGGAATTGGCCTCGGGTCTGACGAATGTTATTTTGCCTCGATAAAACCGGGGCCGATAACGCCTCATGGCTACAAAATCGTTTTCCTTAACTCGCGCGGTTGTCCGGACGAGCGACAGGGGAGGTGGAGTCAGGGCGCGAGAGTCGTTCGATCCCGCGAGGTGCAATCGAAGCTGAAGTGCGTGGAGAACCTCAGAAGACGCGCGACTGATCGGCATTTGCTTCATCCTGGAAACGTGTCCTCCTACCCGTTTAGCAAAGAGCCTCAGACGCTCGCCCGGCGCAAGATGGTGTGAATGCGGGTAGGTATCCACCAGCGCCAGCAAAGCGATATTTTCCCCGCGCCCAATCAGTTGTTGCGCCATCTCCAAAGCCACGAGCCCGCCGAATGAGTATCCGATCAGGATGTAAGGGCCTTTGGGCTGTATTTGTTTGAGCGCATCAAGATAGAACTCGGTCATGTCTTCGATGCGATCCAACGGTGCTTCCAATCCGTCAACCCCCTTTGCCTGGATGCCATACACCGGATTGCGCGCGCCAATGTGTCTCGCGAGCTGCGAGAAGCTTGCCCGCCCGCCCAGGCCGTGCGCGATGATAATCGGCGGTCCTTCGTCACCTGCTTTCAGCGGGATGAATGGCGAGAACTTGGGAAGCGTGGGCGCCGACAACAAAGCGCTGAGAGCGTGTATCGTGGGCGCACGACAGATCGTGGCGCTCGGCAGCACGCGCCCGTCAACCTTCGCGATTTCGGCGAACAGAGCGTCCGCCAGCATGTCATTGCCGCCGAGATCAAAAAAATGTTCCTCGGGTCCGACGGGAAACCGTTGCAGCACCCGCTCCCACATCTGCGTGAGCACGCCGATCGTCAGGGGAGAATGCAAATCACTCACATCGCACCAGCCACGGCACAAGCCCAACGCTCTTCAGTGAAGAGGAAATGAGCCTGGGATGCATTTCTGCAAAGAATACGCCAATCATGAATGTGCGAACGTCCAGTAAAGTTCTCGGGCTTTTGTATAGAGCGGACCGAATTGCAGCGGGCGGTCGCCGATCCGGGTTACTGGAACGACCTTCGAGTAGTTCCCGGTCGCGAAGATCTCATCCGCCTTTTGGAAATCCTGATAAGTCAGCGTCTTCTCGATCACAGTTACGCCGCCTGCTCGCAACAGTCCAATGACCCTTTGCCGGGTAATCCCTGCGAGAAATGTTCCATTGGGGATCGGCGTCAGCACCACGCCGTCCTTTGCCATGAACACATTCGAGGTGGCAAGCTCGGCGACATTGCCCAGCATGTCGCAAACGATCGCGTTGTCGAAGCCACGGTCGTGCGCTTCAAAGAGCGCGCGAGAGTTGTTGGGATAAAGGCACCCGGCTTTGGCATCGACCGGCATGGTTTCAATCGTGGGCCGGCGATAGGGAGAGAACGTAATCGAGAAACCCTTGGGCACGCGCATCGCCGCTTCGTAGATCGAGAGACACCAGCGCGTCGACTCGGGGTCGTGCGCCTGAACCCACGGTCCTTCTTTCTCCGCCCAGTACATTGGCCGAATATAAAGGGCGGCATCCTTATCGAATCGTTTTATTCCTTCCCGCGCCAGCCTTACCCACTCTTCCGTCGAAACCGTGGGCTTGAGAAACAGCTTCCTCGCGGAATCGTTGACGCGTGCGCAATGGAGGTCAAGATCAGGCGTGACCCCTTCGAATGCCCGGGCACCGTCGAATACAATGGAGCAAAGCCAGGCCGCATGCGTCCGCGGACCCATGATGGGCACGTTGCCTTCGTGCCAATCGCCCTCAAAGAAAGTCCAGGTTTTGGACCATCCGGTTCCAAGTGGCATTTCCTACTCCCAAGGTCTGTGATCGTACGCTACGCCAGCCGATTTTATGGAGTCAATGACTTGCGAGGGCCGGCTCTCTTACGTCATTCTCACAACTCTTCATGCTAACGCGGTTCCGAGCGCGAGAAGGCCAGACTTCATGCAGGCGGAGGTCACTAAAGTTTGCCAATAGAGCCTTAAGGCGACCCAGTTGACCAGCCACAATGGATAGAATTTTGAATGTAACCAAGATGCTAGAGCTCTCACGCCGGCGCCGGTCATTGTTGAAGACCTCTCCGACTGGACTAGAAAGGACATTGTCCCGAGTATGTCACGGTGGGAATCGCTCTTTTCATGGCGGCGTTCAGGCTTTGCCATTCTCGCGGCAATTTCTGTCGCAATCTGGTGGGGTCCGCTGACGGGTTCGTTCGCTTTGGCGCTGCGCAACGAGCAATACACGCATCTGTTTCTGATTCTTCCCATCAGCGCGGCCTTGATTCTCATGGACTGGAAAACGCCGGAACGATCTTCCGGTTTCGGCATAGCGATCGGTTCCGTCTTGTTGCTGTGCGCGGTGATTGTGAGATGGCAAGCGGCCCTTTTGCCAGCCGATGCGCGGCTCACATTGAATATGCTTGCGTTGGTGGTTTGGTGGAATGCAAGCTTTTTTGTCGCCTTTGGCGTTCACGCTTTCCGGAAAGCGCTGTTTCCACTTTGCTTCTTGCTCTGGCTTGTTCCTTTCCCTGACTTCGTCCTGAACCCAATCGTCAACCTGCTGCAACGAGGATCCGCCGCTTCCGCACACTGGCTTTTCGCTGCGGCGGGAATTCCCGTGGTGCAACGAGGGATGTTCCTTCATATCCCGGGATTGACGCTTGAGGTTGCCCCGGAGTGCAGCAGCATCCGTTCCAGCTTGATGCTGATCGTCACAACCATGGTGCTTGCACAAATGCTCTTGCGGTCACCGTGGCGAAAGCTGTTGGTGACTACAGTGGCGGTTCCCCTTTCGATCGCCAAGAATGGGCTTCGGATATTTACCCTCGGAGTGCTCGCCACGCATGTGGATCCGAGTTTCCTGACCGGCAGGCTCCATCGCCAGGGCGGAATCATCTTCTTTGCCGTCGCTCTGGCGGCGATGTTTCTCCTGCTTTGGATTCTGCGCCGCGGAGAAGATCAGAACAGCAACCCCACAAGGGACGCACGCCTTGAGCAACAATCAGCGAAGGCTTCCCATCTGGCTGGCTTACCGATGAGCTAAATCGAACGTCACGGCAGCCCCCGACGCGCTAATATTCAGCAGGGAAACCGCCCGCTCAAGCTTGTGATGGCCGGTCTTGTGGAAGAAGTAGCTGAGCCCGACGACACCAGCAGTTTCGCCAGCGAAATTCATTGCGAGTGCGGTAGTACTGCCTGTGAACAACCGGGTTACGGGGTTCAGTTCCTGGCCGCCGTTGTGCAGATTATCTTTGGTCACAACGAAATCGGCTGCGCTGAAAGCTGCGCTGGTGGCGAACAAAATGCTATTCTCACGGTCCCAAAATGGATGGCTGGAGGTTTCAGGCAGTGTTGTGGACTGCGAAATCCTCATCGAAGTTACCGGCTCCATCGCGGCCGTTACAGGCGGAAGCAGAGCGGCGGAGACCTCCTGCGAAGCCACTGGAGGGCACATGGCCAGAGCTGCCAGCAGAATCGCCGCGGTGTAACAGAAAATCGCCCTAAATCGGGCATTCTGCGGAAACTTTAGGGAATCCTGAAGATTGGCCATCTGTATTAGTACTAACGCAAGTACCTGGCCAGCGAGAATGGCCCCTCGGTGCCATTAAGACGTTTAAAATGATTACTTTGGGCTCGGGCTAGGTGACCAACGTGACTTCAGAGTGTGCAAGCGATTGCACACAAGGCGGCGCGCGCGCGTCCAATTAAGTCGAGTCGCAGCGATGGCGGGTCGGGCCCGAATCGCCCAAGGGCTCAGACTCGCGAGGTTAGCCTAGGCCATTGCGCTAAGAATCGGCGGGAACACGGGTTTAAGATGAAAAGCGTACCGATGCCGGTAAAGATCCTGCCGATAGTTCTGGGAATATTGGTGCTGGTGATTGTAAGCGGAGTGGGGCGGATCAGGAACCAAGCCGCAGAAAAGGCTAGCCTGGCCGGCGCCAGGGGCTCGCAACCAGCCGAAATCGCGCCCTGCAGCGGAAATTCACTCAAGGTCAGCCTTGCGTCGGTGCAGGGCAAGTCCCATCCACACTCTGTGACACTCTCGTGGAAGCTGGCAGCTGCCGCGTCAAATTTGCCCGGCGATGCCATCCAGGGTTACTACGTTTATCGCAGCCTTGCATCGCAGAGCTACACAGAAGGTAATCGAATGAGCGAATCACCTCTGCGTGAAACCCAGTGCGTCGATACTGGCGTCGAGCCTCGAAAAACCTATTATTACGTCGTCGAGACCGTTACGGAAGGGGGTAAGCGGAGCGTCTTCTCGACAGAAATCAAAGCGGTAATTCCGTTTCCTTGAATCGTTCTCGCCCCGTCTCTTGACGCATTATTTCTTCCAACGGGCCTACGGAACCACCGCCTGCACTGGAGGGGTTGACAGTGAACTCTCCTGCCCGGCGGAGTTCACAGATGTGGCGGCATAGTAATACGTCTGGCCGCTAACGACAGTGCTATCGGAGTACACGGTGCTGGGATCCAGACTGGAATTGATCTTGGAATAGGTTCCGTTCGAGGCGGCGCTGCGATATACGTTATAACCCTGCACGTTCGAACTGGGACTCCATGAAAGGTTAACGCTGTACGGCGTCACAGTGCCAACTCCCGTGAGAGATTCGAGCGCCGGCGAATTGGAGGCGTTACTGGCGAAAGAAAAAGCGCCCGATACACTTCCGCCGCCAGTCGGGGTAAACGCGACGTTAAACGACATGGTCTGTCCTGCGGCAATCGTCAACGGAAAAGAAGCGCCATTCAGGACGAACTGTGCGCTGCTGCTGCTGGCGGAAGATATGGTCACACTTGCGCCGGAGGCCGCGATGCTGACGGGCAAGGTCTGCGTCGTCCCATCCGGCACGCTGCCAAAGCTTAGCAGCGCGGGTGTTAAGGTCAACTGGCCGCTGGTGGCGCCGGTGCCCGTGAGAGGAATGGACAGCGCAGGACCCTCAACAAAGAGGCTGCCCCCCACCGTACCCGTCGATTGTGGCGTGAACGAAACCTCCAACGTAACGCTCTGGCCCGGGTCCAGGGTCATAGGAAGCGTCATTGTACTCATCGAAAAGGCGCTGCCCGTAGTCAGGATCTTCGAAAGAGTTATCTTCCAGGTGCGATCGTTCGTGAGTACCACAGACTTCGTCGAGGTGTTTCCCAGGCTCACCTGACCAAACGATATCGTTGAAGGGCTGGCGGTTATTCCGTCGCTATCCGCCCCACTCCCGCCAAGCTCAAGCACAAGCGTCTTGACGGTCGCATTGCTTGTGAACGTGATTGTTCCTCCCGCCCATCCCAGCGTCGTGGGAGTAAAGGTCACGCTAAGGTCAACGCCCTGCCCCGCCGGCAGGACAAGCGGCAAACTCAGCTGAGACATCGTGAAGGCGGCATTATTTCCTGCGACGGCTGAGATGGTCACACTCGACTGTCCGACATTGGCCACGGTGACCAGCAGGGTTTCGCTCTGGCCGATGGGATTAGCGCCAAATGTGAGGTGGCCGGGCGAACAAGTGAGCTGCGGCGTAGATGCTTCGGCAGGTACCCACCCCACGCTGGGGACAAGCATCGCGACCGTGATCATTATAAAGTTGAATGTGCGGACGGAGAAAAGCTGGTGAATGGACTGGGGGAGTCGCATACATCCAGTTTGAGAGGATTTAACTTGGCGGACCAGATTCCGGCGGTACAGGAACCCAGTGTCCTGTAGGCCAATGGTTCCGAATTAGGATTTCCTCAGAAGGCCCTGATTTTGCTGAGTTTTGCGGGTAGTCGAGGCGGTGGCGCGGCGAGCCCGTGGCCTGGATACTCGCCGCCGATTACGAACATTTACGATCTGTAACAAATTCTTTACCTCAGGAGAGGCAAAACAGTGTTCCCATGCCAAAGAGGAATTCCTGGGAGTCGTGCAAACCTGGAAGTCTTGCAAGACTTGAAGATGGTTCGTCACGTAAGACCACTCAAATCAGCCTGTGAATCGGGTTACAGGTTCGCGTTAATGCCTTGAAACGAATTGCAAGCCCCCCGGAACAAGGGAATGCTGAGCTTTACAAAATAATACCGCCTGAGGCAGGCTAGAGTGCAACAAATCCTGTTGCAAGAAGATCCGGATGGAAAATAAACCCGCTTCGTCCATAGACCCGCAGCATCAACTGCCTCCAGCCGAGCATCGATCCAAATCGCAACGGCTTCTGGTTTGGCTCGTGCTCCTGGTGGCTTTCGCGATCGTCTTTTGGCTGGTATTGCGCCATCATGACGCGAGTCAAAGTGCCGCTCCGTCATCCCGCAGAGGTGTGACCGGGCCGGTCACGATTACCACGGCCGTCGCCAATAAGGGAAATATCGGGGTCTACCTGGATGCGATCGGTACCGTCACGCCGGTCTATACCGACTCCATCACCAGCGAAGTGACCGGCTTGGTGAACGAAGTCCATTACAAGGAAGGCCAGCTGGTTCGCAAGGGGCAGCCATTGATCGATATCGATCCCCGCCCCTTCGAGGCGCAGCTCCTGCAGGCCCAGGGCGCACTCGAACGCGATACCAATGTCCTTGCCCAGGCGCAAATGGATCTTGAGCGTTACCGCGACGCATGGGCGCGGAACGGCATTCCCAAGCAGACGCTCGACGACCAGGAAAAGCTCGTCCTGCAGGATCAAGGCACGGTAAAAAACGACCAGGGTACGGTGCAGTACGAGCAGGTCCAGGTCGCCTTCTGCCACATTACGTCTCCGATCAACGGTCGCGTAGGCCTGCGGCTGGTGGATCCCGGCAACGTCGTTCAGGCAAGCGGGACCGCGACTCTGGCAGTGATCACACAACTGCAGCCAATCACCGTAATCTTCACCGTTGCGGAAGACAACCTCGCACAGGTGCAGGCGCAGATGCGACACGGGAAAGGCTTGAGCGTCGACGCTTTCGACAGGAGTCAACAGACCAAGCTGGCCACGGGAAAGCTACTCACCTTCAACAACCAGATCGATACCACCACAGGTACCGTTTTGATGCGAGCGCTATTTGACAACAAAAACGACACTCTATTCCCCAACCAGTTCGTAAACACCAGGCTGCTGGTGAACACCTTGCAGGGAGTCACGCTGATTCCGACCTCCGCCATTCAGCACAACGGCCAGACGGCGTTCGTATACGTTATCCAGAACGACACGGCGCAGATTCGCAATATCAAGCCGGGTGTCGCTGACGCGGATATGACCGCGGTGACGGGTATCAACCCCGGCGATGTGGTGGCCAATAGCAGCTTTGACAAGCTGCAAAATAATTCGAAGATCGTAGTTTCCAAACAACCTCTTCCCGCTGCATCCAGCGAGAGCCAAGCCCCGTGAGCCCGTCGCGCCCATTCATTCTGCGTCCAGTTGCGACGTCGCTATTGATGGCGGCCATCTTGCTTGTCGGCATCGTTGCCTACACGCAGCTGCCAGTCTCTGCTCTGCCCGAAGTCGATTACCCAACCATTCAGGTCCTCACCTTTTATCCAGGCGCCAGTCCAGACGTGATGGCAACTACGGTGACTGCGCCCCTCGAACGCCAGTTCGGCGAACTGCAAGGACTCAGCCAGATGACCTCCACCAGTTCGGGAGGTACTTCCGTCATCGTGCTGCAGTTTACTTTGAGCCTCAACATCGACGTGGCCGAAGAAGAGGTGCAGTCGGCGATCAACGCCTCGCAGAGTTATCTGCCCTCGAACCTGCCTGCGCCCCCCGTGTACAGCAAGACGAATCCCGCCGACGCTCCCGTGCTCACGCTGGGCATCACCTCTGATTCGATTCCGTTGTCGCAAGTGGAGGACCTCGTCGATACGCGGCTGGCTCCAAAACTCTCACAGCTGAGTGGAGTCGGCCTGGTCAGCATCAGCGGCGGCCAGAAGCCGGCTGTGCGAATTCGTGCCAACCCGGTCGCGCTCTCCTCCTACGGCATCAATCTCGAGGACCTGCGCACTGCTCTCATTCAGGCGAGCGTAAACGCTGCAAAGGGCAACTTCGATGGACCGCGGCAGGATTACCAGATTGACGCCAACGACCAGCTCGTCAGCAGCGATGACTATCGCAGTGTCGTCGTCGCCTACCGCAACGGTGCCCCCGTCATGCTCACCGATGTGGCGGAAGTCATCGATGGCGTCGAGAACAACAAACAAGCGGCGTGGATGAACCAAACCCCCGCCGTAATCCTCAACATTCAGCGGCAGCCCGGCGCCAACACCATCAATGTGGTGAAGAGCATCAAGCGGTTGTTGCCGCAGCTCGAAACCAACCTGCCTGCCTCGATTCAAGTCACGATACTCACCGATCTCACAACGGCAATTCAGGCTTCGGTATCGGACGTCGAGTTCGAACTGATGCTGACGATCGTACTGGTGGTCCTGGTCATCTTTCTTTTCTTGCGAAGTCTCTACGCCACGATCATCCCCAGCGTGGCCGTTCCGCTGTCGCTTGTTGGGACCTTCGGTGCCATGTACGCCCTTGGCTACAGCCTCGATAACTTGTCTCTGATGGCGCTCACCATCTCTACCGGGTTTGTGGTGGATGACGCGATTGTGATGATCGAGAACATCTCCCGCTTCATCGAGGAGGGCGACCCGCCGATGGAGGCGGCGCTGAAGGGCGCAGAGCAGATCGGTTTCACCATTGTGTCGCTGACAGTTTCGCTGATCGCCGTACTCATACCTCTGCTATTCATGGGCGACGTTGTAGGGCGGCTCTTCCGCGAGTTTGCCGTAACTCTCGCGGTCACTATCGTGATCTCTGCCCTGGTGTCGCTGACCCTGACTCCCATGATGTCGGCGCGAATTTTACGGCACCAGCCCAAGGAGCAGCAGGGACGTTTCTACAAAGCCTCCGAGCGTGCCTTCGAAAGCATGATCGCTTTCTATGGCCGGACGCTGAAATTCGTTTTGCGTTATCAGACTATTACTCTTTTGGTGGCTCTCGGAACTCTGCTGCTTACCGTGTTTCTCTACATCCTGATTCCCAAGGGATTTTTTCCAGTGCAGGATACGGGCGTGATTCAGGGCATCTCGCAGGCTCCCGAGACCGTCTCCTTCCCGGCGATGGAAGAGAAGCAACAGGAACTGGCCAAAGTCATCCTCGCAGACCCGGCCGTTGACAGTCTTTCTTCCTTCATCGGGGCTGACGGTACGAATACGACCCTGAACAGCGGGCGCATGTCGATCAACCTGAAGCCGCTCGAAGATCGAAATCTCAGCGCAGCGGATCTCGTCCGCAGGCTTCAGTCGAATCTGCAGAAGGTGCAGGGAATCGCGCTCTACATGCAGCCGGTGCAGAACATCACAGTAGATGACCGCGTAAGCCGCACCCAGTACCAGTACACGCTTGAAGATCCCGATGCCAACGAACTCAACGACTGGACCAACCGCTTTGTCGCCAAACTGAAAGCATTGCCCGAACTAGAGGACGTGGCAACCGACCAGCAAACCGGAGGATTGGCTGTGTCGCTGGTTATCGATCGCGTGACGGCATCGCGGCTCGGCATCGCTCCGGCAACCATAGACAATACGTTGTACGACGCCCTGGGGCAGCGCCAGATCAACACCATGTATACCCAGCTCAACCAGTACCACGTGATCCTCGAAGCTCAGCCGCAATTCCAGCAAAATCCAAGCACGCTGCAAAATCTGTATATTCAGGCCAATGCCTCGTCCGGGACTTCGGGTCCCGGAGCGTCCAACTCTTTTTCGGCTTCGGGATCTTCGGCTGCCGGCTCGAACGCGACGACTACCTCAGTGCTTTACACGCCAACCACTTCTTCCGGCGTGCTCACTCCCCCTGCAAATGCGCTCTCCCCGAGCAGCAGTTCGACGGCATCGGGGTCCTCTGCCAACACGGCATCAACTTCCACGATGAGCAACGCCGTGCCTCTCAGCGCGTTTGCGCATTTTGAACGCGTGCCCGAAGCGCTCTCGATCAACCACCAGGGGCAGTTTCCCTCGGTCACCGTCTCGTTCAATCTTGCACCCAATGCCGCCCTCGGAAGCGCCATTACGGCAATCAACAAAGTGCAGCGCAACATGCACATGCCAGCCAGCCTGCAGGCTGGCTTCCAGGGCACCGCGGCATCGTTTGAAAACTCTCTGTCGAATGAGCCGCTGTTGATTCTCGCGGCGCTCGTAACCGTGTACATCGTGCTCGGCGTGTTGTACGAAAGCTTCATCCACCCCGTCACGATTCTTTCCACCCTGCCCTCCGCCGGAGTGGGTGCACTGCTGGCGCTCATGCTGTTCCGCCAGGATTTGAGCGTGGTTGCCATCATAGGCATCATCCTGTTGATCGGGATCGTGAAAAAGAACGGAATCATGATGGTGGACTTTGCGCTCGAAGCAGAACGGCAGCACGGCAAGAACGCAACCGATGCGATCTATGAGGCCTGCCTGCTGCGCTTTCGTCCCATCATGATGACCACGATGGCCGCTTTGCTTGGCGGCATCCCGCTGGCTTTGGGAACCGGAATTGGCTCCGAGATTCGCCGCCCCTTGGGAATCGCCATGGTGGGAGGTCTTTTGCTGAGCCAGGCTCTCACCCTCTATACCACGCCTGTGATTTATATATTCTTCGACAACCTCGGAAAACGGTTCTCTCGCAAGCGCTCTGGAGAAGCCTCGAGCGGCACGCAGCAACCGGCGGAACAGCCATGAATCCCTCCGAACTCTTCATCCGGCGGCCGGTGGCAACGACGTTGCTGACCATTGCCATTGCCATCGCCGGTGCCGTTGCCTATACCGTGCTTCCGGTTTCGCCGCTGCCGCAGGTCGACTTTCCGACCATCTCGGTCTCAGGATCGCTGCCAGGTGCAAGTGCACAGATTATGGCGTCTTCCGTGGCCACACCGCTGGAGCGGCAATTCGGCCACATCGCGGGTGTTACGGAAATGACCTCCGCGAGTTCTCTCGGGAGCACATCGATCACGATTCAGTTTGACCTCAGCCGTAATATCGACGGTGCGGCGCGGGACGTGGAGGCAGCCATCGCCGCTGCCCGTACTTATCTGCCGGCAAATCTTCCCGCCAATCCCACCTATCGGAAAGTGAATCCCGCCGATGCGCCGATCATGATTATCGGCCTTACTTCCACCAAGTACGATACCGGCAAGTTGTATGACGAAGCTTCGACCGTGATGGAACAGAAGCTTTCTCAGATCCAGGGCGTGGGACAGGTAGCGGTGGGTGGCAGTTCGCTGCCTTCAGTGCGCGTCGACGTTGACCCCACGCAGCTGAACAATTACGGTCTAACCCTGGCCAGTGTTCAATCCGTCTTGAGCACGCAAAATGCCGATCTTGCAAAAGGCCAGTTCTCCGATGGTTTGACCACGGCTGACATCATTGCCAACGATCAGATCTCGGCTGCCGACGACTACAAGCCGATTATCATTGGCTACCACAATGGCACAGCGGTCCGGCTCGAAGACGTGGCGAACGTCACCGATTCTGTGCAGAACATCCGCTCCGCAGGGTATCTGAACGGAATACCTTCCGTTACGGTAATCATCTTCCGGCAGCCCGGCGCGAATATCATCCAGACCGTCAACAATATACGCACCCAGTTGCCATTTCTTAAGGCTTCGATTCCGCAGGGCATCGACACGACCATCGTTCTCGACCGTACCACCACGATCCGTGCGTCGGTGGACGACGTGGAACGCACGTTGGTGATCTCTGTTGGTCTCGTAATTCTGGTGGTTTTCGTTTTTCTGCGGAACGCGCGTGCCACACTTATCCCTAGCGTCGCCGTTCCGGTTTCACTGATCGGCACCTTTGCCGTGATGTATCTGCTCGGCTACAGCCTCGACAACCTTTCGCTGATGGCGCTCACCATCTCGACGGGTTTCGTTGTGGATGACGCGATCGTAGTGATGGAGAATATCTCGCGCCACCTCGAGCAGGGGATGAAGCCCTTTGCGGCAGCACTGAAGGGCGCACAAGAGATTGGCTTTACGGTGTTTTCAATCAGCGTCTCATTGATTGCGGTTTTCATTCCCATCCTTATGATGGGAGGGATCGTCGGCCGTCTCTTTCGCGAGTTCGCGATTACCCTTTCGACCGCCATCGCGGTGTCGATGGTAGTTTCGTTGACTACCACCCCGACCATGTGCGCCCACTTGCTGAAAGAAGAAAAACAGGAGAAGCATGGCCGAATCTATCGGGCCAGCGAAAAGTTCTTCACCTGGATGCTCGAAACCTATCGTCGCACATTGGTCTGGGTTCTTGATCATCCGGGGCCGACACTGGTCGTGCTGCTGCTCACGATCGCGCTGAACGTTGTGCTCATCTACAAAATTCCCAAGGGCTTCTTTCCGCAACAGGATACCGGGGCCATCGTCGGAGGGGTGCAGGGTCCGCAGGATTCATCGTTTCCTGCGATGGATAATTCGATCCGGCAATTGGTCGGGGTAATCAAGAGCGATTCCGCAGTGGCCAACGTGACTGCCTACACGGGCGGCAACGGCGCCACCAATGCGGGATTTATCTATATCGCCCTAAAACCGCTTAACGAGCGCAAGATCGGCGCCGCCGATATCATCAACCGCCTGCGCCCCAAGCTGAACCGTTTGCCGGTAGCCTCGGCATTCCTGCAAGCCGCACAGGATCTTCGCATAGGCGGGAGGTCGAGCGCCGCGCTTTACCAGTACACCATCCAGTCCGATAACGTTCAGGATCTCTCGAAATGGGGGCCTATCTTGTTGGCCGAGATGAAGAAGATTCCTGGGCTGCAGGACGTCAACTCCGATCAGCAGAATGGCGGACTGGAGGAGCTACTGACATACAACCGCACGAACGCTGCCCGGCTGGGGCAGACCGCGCAGTCCCTTGATACCTCGCTCTATGACGCTTTCGGCCAAGCCGAGGTCTCAATCATCTATACGCAACTGAATCAGTACTACGTCGTGCTTGATGTAGCCCCGCAATACTGGCAGAGCCCGCAGGGCCTGAAAGATATCTATTTGCGCACGGCAAGTAGTAGCAGCGCCTTCAGCGGTGGCAACTTGCCGGGGAGCGGCAACGTGCCTCTCGCCACGATCGCAAGCGCCGAGTCGAGCACCACGCCCTTGGCAGTAAACCACACCAGCCTATTTCCCTCAGTGACTGTGTCTTTCAACCTGGCGAACGGAGTTTCTTTGAGCGATGCCACGCTCCGCGTCGCCCAAATGCAGCAGAGGCTGGGAACGCCTTCGACTATACGGGGGTTCTTTGCCGGAACCGCCCAGGCTTACCAGCAATCGCTGAGCACCGAACCGATGCTGGTAGCGACAGCATTGTTGGCGGTCTACATCGTCCTCGGCATCCTGTATGAGAGTCTCGTTCACCCGCTGACCATCATCTCGACTCTGCCCTCCGCCAGCGTGGGCGCGATGCTGGCTCTGATGCTATTTAAGATTGATTTGAACGTGATCTCCATCATCGGAATTGTGCTCCTGATTGGCATCGTGAAGAAAAACGCCATCATGATGATCGACTTCGCGCTGGTAGCTGAACGTCAGGAAGGGAAAAGCACGGCAGACGCGATCTTCGAAGCCTGCATGTTGCGCTTCCGTCCGATTCTGATGACCACCATGGCCGCCTTGTTTGGGGCCCTGCCCCTTGCTTTCGGCACTGGTACTGGTTCGGAGTTGCGAAGACCACTCGGGATCACAATTGTGGGAGGATTGATCGTGAGTCAGATGCTCACGCTCTACACGACTCCGGTCGTTTATCTATGGCTTGATCGATTGCGGCTAAGGTTCGCGGGCAGGCGGCATGGAGCGCTTCCAACGCCAGCGCCGGAGGCCGGCTAGGACTCTGGCCGGGCCGGCGAGCTGAGAATGAAATGATGAGCAAATGTTATTCAGGTGAAACGCTATGCTGACCTTCCGAAAACCCCGTCATCAACTTTTAAGTCGCGCGAAGCGGCTATGCGTGGCTGCGTTCTGGTTAGCGTTATCGGGTTGCACCGTGGGGCCGAAATATCATCCGCCCGCTCCGCAGGCGCCCGCCGCCAACTACAAGGAATCACCCACCCAGGGCAAGGAAACTGGAGACTGGACCGTGGCGCAACCGGCCGACGCTAAGCTGCGCGGCAAGTGGTGGGAAATCTTCAATGATCCCGAGCTGAACGCGCTCGAAGATCAGCTCGATATCAACAACCAGAACATCAAACAGTACTTCGAGAACTACATGGAGGCTCGCGCCGTCGTCCGGGAGGCCCGCTCGCAATATTTCCCCACGCTGAGCGTCGCGCCCTCATTCACGCGTTCGCGAACCTCGGGAACCCTGAACACCACACCTGTGAATACGTCCAGCACCGGCAACATGGCTCAGCCGCAACTGCAGAGTACGATCTATTCACTACCACTCGAAGCGTCCTGGGAGCCGGACCTCTTCGGCAAGGTTCGCAATACGGTGCGCCAGGCCCGATTCGCCGCGCAGGTGAGTGCGGCCGATCTCGAGAATGAGCGCCTTTCTGAGCAAGCCAGCCTGGCGGAATATTTTTTCGAGATCCGGGGCCAGGACGAGTTGCAGAAAATATTCAACGACACTGTGGACGCCGACCAGAAAGCCTACGACCTGACTCGCGGACTTTATGAAACCGGCATCGACGACCAGATCTCTGTCGTAGAAGCGGAGACCACTCTGCACAGCGCGCAAGCCGGAGCCACCAACGTGGGAATTGCACGCGCCCAGTATGAACATGCGATTGCGGTGCTCCTGGGCAAGACGGCCACGAATTTTTCCATTCCGGTGAAGCCGATGACCGTTGCGCCCCCGCCCATCCCAGTGGGACTTCCGTCTGAGTTGCTCGAGCGCCGGCCCGATGTCGCTGCCGCTGAACGCACAATGGCCGAAGCGAACGCCACCATCGGAATCGCATATGCAGCCTACTATCCAACCTTGTCCCTCACCGCGGAAGGCGGCTTTGAGAGTTCGGCCTTCACGCAATGGCTTTCATGGCCAAGCCGCTTCTGGTCCGTCGGTGCATCGCTGTCGGAAACCATCTTCGATGCCGGCCTGCGCCGCGCTACCGTCCAACAATACGTCGCGGCCTACAATGCAGATCTCGCCGCCTACCGCCAGACTGTGCTCACCGCTTTCCAGCAGGTGGAAGACGGTCTTGCGGAAGTGCGCATCTTATCGAAGGAGATCCAGCAGGAACAGCAGGCGGTTGATTCCGCTCGAACTTTCCTTAAGCTCGAGCAGTCGCGATACGATACGGGCATCGATCCTTATATCGACGTTCTCACTGCCCAGACCACGGTGCTGGCCGACCAGCAGACCCTCAACTCTCTTCAAGTGGAACAGATGACCTATGCCGTAGCGCTGGTGGAAGCTCTGGGCGGCGGCTGGGATCGCTCCCAATTGCCGACCACCGAGCAGGTAATCCAGAAACCACCGAAATCGGATACGAGCATCGAGCAGTAGCCTCCAGAGCGACGACGGCAAATAAAAGCCGGTTCGCTTTTCTGGTTGCACAGCAAAAGCGAACCGGCCTTTTTTTCGAAACAGTTATTGCTGAGGCGGCGCCGAGCCAGCATCAGGCGGGCTCTGGTGACGGTTCTGCATCCACTGTTCGCGCCGGGCCTGCATGTCGTCCCATTTCTTCTGCTGGTTAGCGTCAAGCAAGCCACGAATCTGCGCGTCGGTTGCTTTGCGAATGTCCATCATCTTCGCGTGTCGATCCTGTTGAGAGAGGGAACTATCCTGATGCACGCTCTCCATCTGTGAGCGTTCAGACTGAAAAGCATCCTGCACCTTACTCTGCTGATCGGAAGTAAGCTTAAGTTTCTTTGTCAACTCTGCGGTACGCTCGGCCGGATCCTGCGGACCGTGACGCCGCATTCCATTTTCCTGCGCGGGCGGGGATTGTTGACTGTTGGGCGGATTATCCTGGGCCGCCGCGAACGACGCGCCGACCGAGATAAGGCCGGCTGCGACTAGAGCGAGCACGCATTGCTTCATCATGGGGAATCTCCTTCGTGTTGCTATCTAAATCTATAAACGGAATTATGAACCAGAAGTTGCGCAGGAAACCACGAGTCCACCAATCTTTGCATAACTTTACGAAGCCCAGGCTCGATTCGAAATTGCAAAACATGCACCACAAAATTTTACAGTTGCGCGAGGGTGAGAGCGGTATGATCCGAACAAGACGGCGCCGCATCGTCAGCAATCTATGAGGGGTTCCCTTTTTCGTTTTCTGATGACCAAGAGGAGACTACGCCCCGAGTCCGTCTTCCAGTTTCTCTTCGTGTTTCACATCCTGTTTTTTCACTCGCACTTGTTGCGGGCGCAGGCTACGGAGCAAACTGGTTCTCCCGCGGCGAACGGACGAACGATTCATGGCGTCGTGAAGTCGGGAAATATGCCGATTCCTGGTGCTGAAGTTTCCGCCTCGAATGCGGCTACGAAGCAACAGGTAAATGCCTGGACGGATGTAGACGGCAGCTACCAGTTGAGGATTCCTGCCGACGGGAGCTATAGCGTACGTGTACAAATGGCGGCCTTTGCCGGAAGTACGCGGGAGGTTCTTGTCGATGCCACGCATCAGGACATGCAGGCTAATTTTGAATTAATCCTCCTGTCGCGGGCTCGAGAGGCGCACACGGAGCAGCAGCGGAGCGCAGGCGCGGCCGGGCGCGGCGGCTTTCAGAACCTTTCTGTTTTTCAGAGTGGAGCGGGACAGGACACTTCTGGCGGTTCCGCGAGCGACGTAGTTCCTTCCGGCATGCCGGTTCCCGGCATCGCTGCTGACAGTGCAACGGAATCGGTAGCAGTTTCGGGCAACACGTCGAATTCGTTCAATGCCATGAGCGCCGACGAACTGCAGCAGCGCTTTAACGATGCCCGCCAACAAGGCGGAGGATTCGGCGGCGGAGGATTTGGTGGCCCGGGTGGTGGCCGCGGAGGCGGAGGTTTTGGGGGAGGCGGCGGGGCGATGATTTTCGGCCGCCGTGGTTTCGATATCAACCGCCCCCATGGATCGTTGTACTACGGCGTCGGCGATTCGGCCCTCAATGCATCACCATTTTCTCTCACCGGCCAACCGACGGAAAAACCGGCATACCTGCAGAACAGCTTCGGCGGATCAGTAGGCGGACCGCTGAACATTCCTCATATCTACCATGGAGGCAGTAAGACTTTCTATTTCATAAACTACAACGGCAAGCGCGCAGAAAATCCCTTCGATCAGTTTTCGACGGTGCCGACGTTGCTGGAACGAAATGGATGTTTTTCCCAGACGCAGGAAATTTGCGACTCGGGCTCCATAGGGGGACAGCAAATAGAGATTTTCAATCCTGTGACGAACACTCCTTATCCGGGCAACCAGATTCCACAAATCAACTCAGTTGCACAAGGCTTGTTGCAATACATTCCCTTACCGAACCTGCCGGGCAATTACCAAAACTTCCACTATGTCGCTTCCGCCAACGGTGACAGCGACGATCTGAATATTCGCTTGAACCACAGCTTTGGCGCTGCGCCCGCGGGCGGCCGCCGCGGCGGAGGCCGCAACGCTCCACGCAACAGCCTCCAGTTTGGCTTCCACTATCACGGATCAGGCGCCAACCTGACGAATCCGTTTCCCAGCGTAGGCGGCACTACAAGTGTCCGCAGCTTTGACGTGCCCATCTCTTACACCCGCAGCATCGGGAAGTTGACCAACATTGTTCGCGCCGACTTCAACCGCAGCCGCTCACGCACGCAGAATCTTTACGCTTTCAACGAGGACATTACCGGTGCACTCGGAATCACCGGAGTTTCGCAGAATCCATTCGACTGGGGTCTGCCCAATCTATCGTTCACAGATTTTGCCAGTCTTCAGGATACGACGCCGTCGCTCACGCGAAACCAGACTTACACCTTCTCCGACAATGTGATCTGGAACCACGGCAAACACACGTGGCGCTGGGGCGGAGATTTTCACCGAGTGCAGGTGAATACAGAAACGGACGGCAATCCGCGCGGTTCCTTCGTCTTCACCGGTGTCAATACCGCGCAGCTCGATAGTAGCGGAAACCCCGTACCCGGTACGGGATATGACTTTGCCGATTTTCTGCTCGGACTGCCACAGCAAACTTCCGAGCAATTTCTCGGAGAGTCACAGCAGACCGCCGGTTTTACCAAGGGCAACCACTTCCGCGGCAACTACTGGGATTTGTACGCGCAGGATGAGTGGAAGGTGCGTGCGAATCTAACGCTCAACCTCGGCGTGCGTTACGAGTACGTTTCTCCGCTTACGGAAATCGACGACCGCCTTGTGAATCTCGACCTTTCTCCCGGTGTACTGACCCAGACATTGCCATTCAACGTGACGCCGATATCGCCCGGGCAGCCGGGGCCGTACTACGGACCCTTGCCAGCAAGCCTGGTGCGGCCCGATCGTAACAACTTCGCCCCGCGAATCGGATTTGCGTGGAAGCCATTTTCTAAAACAGTGGTGCGCGGAGGATACGGGATCAACTACAACACGGGCGCCTACCAGGGCATTGCGCAGCAACTTGCTCTACAGCCGCCGTTCGCCACCACGGCGACGAATGTCCAGACAGCTCCCGGAGAGCTTACGCTGCAAAATGGATTCCCCGCAGCTACGGGCATCACCAACAATTACGCCGTGAATCCGAACTACCGGCTCGGCTACGTGCAGATTCGCAACCTCGATATTCAACAGCAGATTCGCCCCACCTTGCTATTGAATATCGACTACACCGGAACCAAGGGAACTGACCTCGACATTCTGGAAGCACCGAACCGGACCCCGACCGGGATTCTCATCTCCGGGGTTGACGCCTTCACCTACGAAAGCTCGGTTGCAGATTCCGAAGCCAATGCGGGATCGGTGCGCTTGCGCAAACGCCTGGCAAAAGGATTCTCCATCGGCGGTTTATACACGTTCTCGAAATCGTTAGATGATGCATCTTCCATCGGCGCGGGCGCAACCTCGGCTGCAAGTACACCTGGACTGGGTGGAGGAGGGACCGGCGCGGCGGGAAGCACTCCTACGGCGAACGCAGGCGCGTCCAATGTTGCGCAGAATCCGCTCGACCTGTCTGCCGAGCGCGGGCTTTCCAGCTTCAACCAGACCCATAAATTTACTGCAGATTACTTGGTGGAACTGCCCTTTGGCCACGACAAACGCTGGCTCACCGGCAATTCGCCGTTGCGCGTCGTTCTCGGTGACTGGCAATGGAGCGGCGATTGGACTATCGCATCCGGCCTTCCCTTCACTCCTCGGCTGTTGGGCGACGTCGATGACGTGAACGCTGGTACCAACGGCACGTTGCGGGCGGACCTGGTACCGGGGCAATCGGTGAGTCTGCCGCATCCCTCGATTGCAGAGTGGTTCAATACCGCTGCGTTCGTCGCCCCGGCGCCGGGCACATATGGTAATGCACGGCGAAATAGCATCATCGGTCCCGGCAGCAAAGTGTTCGACATGGCGTTCACAAAACTTTTTCCCCTGAAAGAATCGCGCATGCTGGAGTTCCGGGCTCAGGCGACCAACATTTTCAATATCCCGAACTATTCTTCGATTGACACTAACTTGAGCTCGCCTACCTTTGGCCGGGTTACAGCCGTCGGAGCGATGCGTCAGTTCACAATGACCGCACGCTTTCGTTTTTGAGGAGTGCGCAATTACAGAGGCACAATAGCGGCAATGACTTTCACTCCAAATCGATTCGCCGATAAAGCTGCAGCGGTGCTACTTGTCTTTGTCGTGCTGTGTCCCCCGCTGCCCTCGCAGGAACAGTCGAACTATCTGATTCACGTGCAATCGGATCTGGTGCTCGTGAATGTCACGGTGCGGGACAAGAGCGGAAAATTTGTCGCGGGATTGAAACCGGAAAACTTCACGATTCTCGAAGACAATAAACCGCAGAAGATTGTTTCTTTTGATGTGGAGAATGTGGACGCAATTCCGTCCCTCGATGTAGCTCAGACGACGCCGCTGCCAGAGTCTGTTCCTGACCAAAGCAAACCCTCGGCTTCTGCCACAAATGCAGCGGCTGGGTTCAAAGATCGTCGCCTCATCGTCTTGTTCTTTGATCTCTCTGCCATGGAGCCCGACGAAATCGACCACGCGGTTACCTCAGCCGAACATTATGTAGATGCGCAGATGGCGCCCGCGGACCTGGTGTCGATTGTTTCGCTGGGCAGTTCGTTACTCGTTAATCAGGACTTTACTACCGATCATGCGCTGCTGAAAAAACAACTGGAGGCTTTCAGTACGGGCAGTGGCCAGGGCTTCGAGGAAGGCACGACGGGGACCACCGAAGGGACACCCGACGCCGGTCAGCCCTTTACAGCCGACGACACCGAATACAACATCTTCAATACCGACCGGCGGCTTGAGGCCTTGCGATCAGTGGCGGAGAAGCTTTCCTTCGTCCAGCAGAAGAAGTCGCTGATTTATTTTTCCAGCGGCATGGACCGTACAGGAATTGAAAACGAATCGGAGCTGCGTGCGGCTGTGAACGCAGCGGTGCGCTCCAACCTGGCGATCTATACCATGGACATGCGCGGCTTGCAGGCGCTGGTAGCTGGCGGCGAGGCGCAGAGCGCCAGCCTGCGGGGCGTTTCGGCATACTCGGGTCAAGCTACTCTCAACGCCTTGAATTCCAATTTCACGACTCAGGAAACGTTGGTAACTCTGGCCAGCGATACCGGAGGACGTGCTTTTCTCGATTCCAACGACTTCAGCAAAATTTTCAAAGGCGTACAGGACGACACCTCGACCTATTACCTGCTTGGCTATCACAGCACGAACCCTGCGCGGGACGGCCATTACCGGCGTATCGTCGTGAAGACCAATGTTGCTGGCGTCAAGATCGACTACCGCCGCGGCTACTACGCTCCCGCGGATTTTAAACATTCCACGCAGGATGACAAGGAGCGCCAGCTTGAGGAGGAACTTGCTTCCGAATTGCCGGCCACCGATTTGCCGCTCTATCTGGGCGTCTCCTACTTCCGCCTCGAGGGCAACGAGTTTTTCGTCCCCATTTCATTGGTGGTTCCGGGATCGCAGATTCCGTTCATTCGCAGCAGCGACCGCGACAAGGCAACCTTGGATGTTATCGGTGTGGTGCTCGATAGCGAACATCACCCGCTCAATAGAATTCGCGACACCGTAAAGCTCGCGGTGAACACAACCTCCGAAGTGCAGAAGAAAAATGTGCAGTATGACACCGGGATGAGCCTGCTCAGCGGCAAATATCACTTGAAGTTTGTTGTCCGTGAGAATCAAAGCGGCCGCATGGGATCATTCGAAACCGATATCGAGGTGCCGGACCTGAAGACGCAGCCACTAAAGATGAGTTCGATCGTGCTGGCCAGCCAGACTCAAACGGTGAAGAAGAGCACAAGTCTGAACCCGCTGATTCACGACGGTGCTGAGATTATTCCGAACATCACTCATGTTTTCTCGGCGACGCAGCACCTGCTTCTTTATTACGAGGTCTACGATCCCGCTCACTCGTCGACCGCGGGCTCTGCGAGCGGAGCAGACAACAAACCTGGCATAAAGCTCTTGACGGACGTTGCGTTCTTCCAGGGTAAGGAGAAGGCCTACGAGAGTTCATTGGTCGAACTGACCGAATTAAATGCGCGCGCGCGGAAAGCGGCGGTCTTCCAATTGGACGTCCCGTTAACCTCGCTCAAGCCCGGCTTTTATACCTGCCAGGTAAACGTGATCGACGACAAAGGCGGCCGCTTCTTGTTTCCGCGGCTTGCGCTGCTGGTCCGGAAGGAAAGCCAGACGACCACAGCGGGAGAAAAATAGGCCTCGGATTTAAGGACTGGATCGCTTGCGTGGTTTTAACGACTCCCAATCTTCATCGCTCAGGGCGCGGCCGAGATTGCTGAACTCGCCGGCGCCTTGCAGAAATTCTCCACCATCCATGCGGATCACTTCTCCGTTAATGTAACCGGAGCCGTCGCTTATGAGGAAAGCCGCCAGATTCGCCAACTCTTCCACCGTTCCGAAGCGGTGCAACGGATTGCGGTCAAGCGCAAGAGTCTCAAGCTCCGGACGTGGCAGCACGCGTGAGAACGCGCCTTGTGTAGGAATCGGACCGGGCGCGATTGCGTTCATGCGGATTCCGCGATTCCCCCATTCGACCGCGAGACTGCGAGTCAGCGCCTCTACCCCCGCCTTGGAGATGGCCGACGGCACAACATACGCCGAACCCACCGGAGCGTAAGTTGCCGAGATGCTGAGAACCGTTCCTTTATGGCCAGCTTTGAGCCAACGGCGCCCGCAGGCCATGGTGGCGTGCAGCGTGCCAAGAAGCACAATACCGATTACAGACTGGAAAGCGCGCGGCGAAAGTTCTTCAGTGCGGGCAATGAAATTTCCCGCGGCATTGTTCACCAGAACGTCGAGAGCTCCAGCCTCCCAGATGGAATCGATCATGGCTTCGACAGCGTCGAGATTGCGGACGTCGCAGGCGAGTGCGTGGATGGGGCCGTTCGTCGCCGCGGAAAGCTCGGCCGCCGTTCGCTCGAGCACATCTTCACGGCGGCCGCAGATGTAAACCGTGGCGCCGAGCTGAAGGAAGCGGTGGGCCATAGCTTTTCCAAGTCCGGTGCCGCCACCGGTAATGAGGATGCGCTTAGGATGAAGAAGATCGGATTGAAACATTTCTCCTCTGAACTGTCTTGAGCCTCAGACCGTGGAATTCGCCGTTATTTCGCAGGCCACGCGAAAGCCGTAATCGGCGTAGTGAAATTCTGGAGGAATGCTCGAGCGCGCAGAGCAGCGCGCGACTTTTACATGATGGCGCCAGGATCCGCCGCGAGAGGCTTTGCGCTGCCCTTTATCTGGCCCGCGCGGATTGCGCTCCGGCGAGACAGAGTAGTAGTTGGGATCGTACCAGTCGCCGCACCACTCGTGAATGTTGTCGCAAATATTGTATAGGCCGAAACTACTGGGCGCATGGCGGGCGACCGGCTCTGGTCCGGTTTGCCAGCGAGTTGCGTAGTCCGGCAAGGATTGCGGCGCTTCATCGCCCCAGGGAAAGTGTTTTTGTTCGAGATGCCCTCGAGCAGCGCGCTCCCATTCGGCCTCGCTGGGAAGGCGATAGGCATGGCCGGTTTGCAAGGCGATCCACTGGCAGTAGCGATCTGCGTCGAACCAGGAAACGCCAGTGACAGGCTGTTCGGGATAATTGAAATTCTGGTCGTGCCAGAATGGCGGCGAGGCGTACCCGGTCGCGCTCACAAAGCGTTCATATTCCGCATTTGTGACTTGAGTGGCAGCAAGGATGAATGCATCGATCCACACTCGATGGACGGGCCGCTCGCAATCCTGGCCGGAATCCGAGCCCATCAGGAGCCAGCCTTCCCGAACGGCGATGAGTTCGGGTTCGAACAAAGCGGGACGATCCAATCCCGAGCGGAATTGAGTTTCTGCCATGAGGCACTCTCCGATCTATTTGTGAGCTACATGGCTGGTCCATCAGGATAAGCGGGAAGATCCGGAGGCCGCGGCGGCAGTTTCTTCGGATTGGCTTCGATCTTCTGCATGACCTCCTGGATGGCGCGGTCGAGTTGCGCGTCCTTGCCCCGCACTACGTCATCGGGACGATCGTCCACTTCGATGTCGGGTGCGACCCCGTGGTTTTCGACGACCCATTTGCTGTCGAGGCCGTAGTCGGCGAATTCCGGCCGCGTGATATAGCCGCCGTCGATGAGCGGAATATCGCCGCGGATGCCACGCACTCCACCCCATGTGCGCTCGCCAATGAGCGGCCCGAGTTTGTAGACCTTGAAGAATTCGCTGAAGATGTCGCCGTCAGAGGCGGCATACTGGTTGGTGATGCAGGCCATGTAGCCGTTGAAGACGATCGGCGGCGTAGTACCGCTCGCAAAATTGCGCGCCGCGCCCATGCCAACCAAAATCCGCCGCAGGCGCTCGAAGATGAGTTGATCGACAAACCCCCCGCCGTTGTAGCGCACGTCGATGATGAGTCCTTCTTTGCGAATTTGCGGAAAGAATTGTTTAACGAACGCATTGAGGCCGCCATCGCCCATGTCGGGGATGTAAATGTAGCCGACCTTGCCCTGAGTCGCAGCCTCTACTTTTTTGCGATTGCTTTCCACCATGTTGAATTCGCGCAACGGATACTCGTCGGCGATGGGCTTGACCGGCACGGTGCGAGCGCCATCTGCGGTGGGTTTCGAATTGACGGTAATAGCGGTGGTTTCGTTGGCGGTGTTGATAAAGAACTCGTCGGGATTCTGCGGCCCATGCAGGGCACGGCCATTGACCGCGATCAGATAGTCGCCTTCCTTCACGTTAACTCCAGGCTCGGTGAGCGGTGAACGTGTCTGCGGATTCCAATTTTCTCCGGGATAAATCTTCTTGAAGCGGTAGAGGCCGCTGGCGGAGTCAAGCTCGAAATCCACGCCCAGCAGCCCAACGTTAACGGGATGAAGATCGGGTTGGTCGCCACCGCCTACATAAGTGTGCGAATTAGAGAGTTCGCCGATCATCTCTCCCATGATGTAGGTGAGGTCATAGCGGTTCGCTGCGTATGGAACCAGCTGCGCATATTTGTCGCGGACGGCTTCCCAGTTCACGCCGTTCATGCTGGCCTCGAAGAAGTAGTCGCGCTCCTGCCGCCAGACTTCGCTGAAAATCTCCTTCCATTCGGCCGGCGGATCAATTTCGGCACGCATACCACTCAGGTTAAGCGCCCCCTCGCCGACCTTCTTGGTGGGATCGGGCTTGGCGTCGATGATGCCGTACGCGCCCTTCGCCTCATAGAGAACCTTGGAGCCATCGAAGGAAATCGCCCACCTCCCCGTGCCCTCGATGAGCGTCTTCTCTTTGCGCTCTTTGAAATCGTAAGCGTGGATCGCCGTCTCCTCGCCGGGGATCGGCCCAGAAAGACCCTGCACTGGCTGGGTAGAATAGTAGAGAAAACCCTTCGCGGCCCCGAGTCCGGTGATTGCCGCCGGCGGAACGGGCATAGCGACAATGCGGCTTTGCAGGCCATCAAGATCAATACGGAAATTCTTTGCAACCTCTTTGGCCTCTTTGCTCCTCTCCTCGCCAGTCTTTGCGTCTTCTTTTTTCTTGTCCCCAAACTTCTTCTTTCCATCATCTTTCTCGCTTTGCTCCATTTGAAGTTCGTTCGCTGAGACCGAGGGCTCGGGTTCCGGCTTGATAGCCGTTTCATCGCTCAGCGCGGGAAAAGGCGAAGGCTCGTCCGCATGCAGAGTCACCAGATAAGGACGCGTGGTCTTAGGATTGGCGAACTCGAAATCGTAGTTACCAAGAACTTCGTTGTAATCGCGATCCGAGAGGAAATAGAGATAATTGCCCTCGGGATCGAAGACGGGACTGTTGCTATTGACCAGATCGTCGGTGACTGCTGTGATTTTCTTTCCGACGGTCGAATAAAGATAAACAACGCTGACTCCGCTCTCCAGTTGCTTGTCGTAGGCAATCCATTTGCTGTCAGGCGACCAGGAATAGTTCGTAATCTCGTTAAATTTTCCGCGATCCACCTCAACTGGCTTCTTGTCGTCGATGTCGACGTACCAGAGCCGCAGGTCTTTGTCGGCCCAGGCCAGTTTCTTGCTGTCGTACGACCATACCGGACCGAACTTGAAGCCTCTATAGCCGCTGGTGATCTGCTGTTCCTTATCTTTGCCCCGCTGTTTTTCGTTTGCAGCTTCTCTGGCCGCGGCTTCTTTGCTTTTTTCTGAATCCTTATCCTTGTCGTTCTTGTCCTTAGCCTCAGCCTCTTTGCCCAGTTCCACGTTGCCCATGCCGTCCTGAGGAGTGATATAGATTTCGTCCTCTCCTGTGCGGTCGGAGACGAAGGCGATCCAGCGGCCGTCGGGAGACCAGGAAACCTCCTTCTCCCGAATGCCAGGGGTTCGCGTGAGATTGCGGATTGCGCCTTCCTTCGCAGGCACCGTGTAAACGTCGCCACGGGCAGCAAAAACGGCGCGCTTGCCGTCAGGGGCAATGTCGAATTCCGTGATGAGCTTGCTCACGCTTTCCCAGTGCTTCATGGTCAAGTCTTCTTCCCCGGGAAGCGTGATGGTGAGTTTGGTTGGCTGGCGCGTCGTCAGGTCGAAGAGGTAAAGATAACCTCCATTCTCGAAGATGATGGAACCATCACCAAGGCTAGGCCAGTTCACATCGAAATCGGTGAAGTGCGTGAGTTGTTCCACCTGCTTCGATCCGAGATCATAAGAATAAATATTGAGCCGGTGCTCGGGCCCGCGGTCGGAGGTGAAATAAACGGTGTTACCGTGCCACATGGGAAACGTGTCGGTGTAATCGGTGTGCGGAATTTGCTGCTCGAACACATTGTTCTTGACGTCGTAGATGTAAATATCCTGAGCCAGGCCGCCGGTGTAGCGCTTCCAGGTGCGGAAGTTGCGGAAAATGCGGTTATAGGCGACCTTGGTGCCATCCGCGTTAAACGAGAGGAGCCCGCCCTGGTCCATCGGCAGCGGCTCGGGCATCCCACCCTCTATAGAGACGGTGAACTGCCGTTTGATCCACCCATTGGAAGCGTCGCGCCGTGAGAGAAAAACGATGCGCTTGCTATCCGGCGTCCAGGTCAGAACTTCGTCATGAATGCCCATGCGGTCGTTGAGTTGCTGGGCGCTGCCCTGGTAGAAGGTGAGCTGCTTCGGCTGCCCTCCCTCAGAGCTCATGACATAGACATTGAAGTTGCCGTCGTACTGCCCAGTGAATGCGATCCACTTGCCGTCGGGCGAAAACTTGGGAAAGAGTTCACGCCCGGGGTTGGTGGTGACGCGGCGAGCTGCGCCGCCGCTGGTTGAAGCCAGCCAGATATCTCCTCCGTAGACGAAGGCGATCTTGTCTCCGCGCACATCGGGGAAGCGCATCAGCCGACCTTCTTGCGATTCCTGACAGACGACCTGGACGGCACTGAGCAGGATAATTACGGCAACACACTTACGAATGACCGGCATGATCGCATCCTCCTTTAGGAGAGACAGACTGGCGCGGACATCGCGCTCGGGACAAACAGAAGATTGTAGCAAGTTGTGCGTGGCTTTGCGTGGCGCAGTCTTACCCAAACACAATTAGACGGGAGTCTCGGCCTTTGGTTAGATTGGCTTGCCACGGAAGAAGTAAATAAGCTCGATGATCAGGATGATCACCACCATTAATTCCAGCACGAAGGCGCGGCTCTGGTTGAATTCATCCACCATGAAGCGGTAGAGCTCTTCGGAGGTTTGCAGCTTCTGCTGGACCAGGTCCTTGTAGTCAGGCACCCCGACTTTCGACGCCGCCAGCTTGTAGAGGCGGGCGGAAAACATGTCGCTGAGGAACTTGATGGCATTATCGGCCCGCTCGGTCAACTCGCTCACATCGAGCAGGACGGTATGTAATTTCGAGGCCGCGCGCGCAGTGCGCCAGCGTGACCACAGGCCCCGACCGCCCCGGTCGAGGAAATCATAGACCTGTTCAAGCTGCTTGGTTAGCAGTTCATCGTAATGGCGAAACTCGAGCAACTGCGAATTGGCATATTGCAAAAGCTGGATCGCAGTCTCGGCGCCGGAGGGGCTGTCATAGATGAAGGCGGCATTCCAGCCGATCACGGCCAAATCGCTGGGATAGTAAGAAATCCTCGACTGCAGAATCTCCTGGCGTTCGCCATCGGATAGCGGCTGCGTTTCGCCGCGCACTACTTGGGAAATGAAGTCCCCATGGGTACTGAGCAGATCGGCGGCGGAAGGCGAACCCGCAATCTCCCGCAGATGAAAAATAAAATAGTCTTCCTGCAACCACTCGGTGGTGTACGGTTTAACCAGCGCGGGAGCCGCGCGCTCCAGCTTCTCTTTCACGATACGGGTCGCCAGGCTCTCGAAGTTCGTGTCCGAGACCCAGCGGCTCGAAAGCTGCACCAGCTTGTTCCAATCGCCGCAGAAGGGCAACTCGAAGACCACGCTGACTACGCCGTAGTCGAAATACTTGATCTCGCCTTGCAGCCGCTCGCCGCTCTCAAGAACCAGCGGCTCCAGAGCCTCTTCCACCGGCGGACGCTGGAATCGAACATATCCGGGAGCCATGTGCTTAAAGCTGGTGTCGACTGTGCGCGCTCCAAGGATCTGGCGCAGCTGATCGAGGCGAATCTCTTCACAGACGTCAAACTGGATCAGCACCAGAACCGACCCGGATAGCGGCGAATCCGGCAACTTGGCGGCTACCAGCGCCGGAAGCGCTTCGGCTGGAACCTTGCCGACAGCCGGGGCGGTAATTGTAGTTTCGTGATCCATGGCTTCGTTGGCCAGAAACTTCAGTCCTCAGGACTTGAGAACCCCAGGCTTCAGAATCGTTGATTAGATTCGCCCCGGCGGAACCCATCCCCAGGCGCCAGTGAGAAAATCGGAGGCGAACCCCTTACTATTCTCCCAGAAGTATCTGAATCTGGCGAGGGGTAGGAAGTTCTGGACCACGAAATCTGGCTAAATACTTAAGAGTCAGGGCTTTGAGAGCAATTTCCACAAAAGAAAACCGCCCGCCGCCAGCGCGGTCAACCCCAGCCCAGCACGCTTTATCGACTGAACCACTTCCGCATCGCGGCGGTGGACGTTTGCGGACTCGGGATAAGGGCCTGACTGGTCGGTTACGGCCGGGCCGCTCTTCTGGCGGAGTGCCATTTGCAGAACTTCAGCCAGATGAAGCGCATGCCGGTGCGAGCCCTGGGCGATCTGCTCGCGGCAGCTGAATCCGTCGGCGATGATCAGCCAGTCGGGCGGGGCATGGCGGACGGCGGGAAGGAGTTCCAGTTCACCGATCGCGACGGAAATATCGTACTTATCGGCTTCAAAGCCGAAGGAACCCGCCATGCCGCAGCAGCCGGGAGCTGGAGTGTGGAACTCGACCCCGATCCGGCGCAGAACGGCTTCTTCTGCGGTCATCTTCATGAGGGATTTGTGATGGCAGTGACCGTGCAAGAGCGCCTTGCAGTCGAGCCGTGGCAGCGGGAAACTCTTGGCGTGGGTTTCGAGGAATTCGCTGAGTAGAAAAGTCTGGCGCGACAAAGCTTGCGCACGTTCGTCGCCAGGAAAGAGGTTGAGGAGTTCATCGCGAAAGACGGCGACACAGCTCGGCTCCAGGCCGACCACTGGAACGCCCGCCTCGATCTCCGGCGAGAGTTCGTCGAGAATCCGGAGCAGGAGGGCCTGGGCACGATCGAGCATGCCGTAATCGTAGAGCGGGCGCCCACAGCACAGGTTCGCCCCTGGCACCACCACCCGGAAGCCAGCCGCTTCGAGAACCTCGACCGCAGACTTGGCGGTGCCCGGCTTAAAATAATTGTTGAACGTGTCAGGCCAGAGGAGTACGGCCGGAGCCTCCGCATTATGAGGTGTGGCATTCCGCGAGGCATTGCGCCGGCGGCGATGGAACCAGGTCTTGAAAGTCTCTGGGGCAAAAGCCGGGATCTCTCTATCTCTTGCTACTCCGGCGACGAACTTCGATGTGTCGCGCAGGAACGGAAGTTGCGTCGCCAAATTCGCTAGCCCAGGCGCAGTAGACGCCAGCCGGGCCCAAAGGTCGATATTGCCGAAAGCGTAAGCATTCCGCGGGCGCACGCGACCTTCGTAATAATGAGAGAAAAACTCGGCCTTGTACGTGGCAACGTCGACGCCGACGGGGCACTCGCTCTTGCATCCTTTGCAGGCAAGGCAGAGATCGAGAGACTGCTTCACTTCTTCGCTGTGCCAGCCGTCGCGAATGATCCCATCTTCTCGACCTCGGCCCTGAGTCATCTCCCAGAGCAGGTGAGCCCGGCCGCGGGTGGAGTGTTCTTCGTCGCGCGTGGCGCGGTAACTGGGACACATCAGTCCGCCCTCTTCGCGGCGGCACTTGCCCACCCCCACGCAGCGCAGAGTTGCCTGGGCGAGACTGCCGTGATCCGCGACGAATTTGAAATTAGTTTTGGGTTCCCAAGGCGAATAGCCGGCGCCGAGGCGAAGATTCTCGTCCAGTTTATAGGGCTCAATCACCTTGCCGGGATTCATCTTCCATTCTGGATCCCAGGCCGACTTGAACTCGCGGAAGGCCTGGACCAACTCCGGACCAAACATTTTCGGAAGCAGTTCGCCGCGAGCCTGACCGTCGCCGTGCTCACCGGAGATCGACCCGCCATAGCTCACTACAAGATCGGCAGCCTCTTCCATAAATTTGCGGAACTTGGCGATTCCGGTTTCCGATTGCAGATCGAAATTGATTCGCGTGTGTACGCAACCGTGGCCGAAGTGGCCGTAGAGCGAGCCTTTGTAGCCGTACGCAGCCATCATGATGCGCAGGTCGCGAAGGTAGCGGCCGAGTTTCTCGGGAGCTACGGCCGAGTCTTCCCAGCCTTCCCAACTCATCGCTTCGCCGGACACATGCGAAGTCACGCCCAGAGCCGATTCGCGGACTTCCCACACCCGTTTGATTTGCCGCCTGTCGGTGTATAGACGCATCGCCGGAGGGGCTACGCTGTGGCCAAGAACCTGCATCAGCCCCCGCGCCTCGGATTCAGCCTCCCGCGCCACTGAACCGCCGAACTCCACCATCAACCAACCGCCGCCCTCGGGCAGAAGAGCAAGTCCTTCCGAGTTGATTCCCTTGGCTCGCGTGTTACCAACCAAGAGATCGTCGAAACCCTCGATACCGATCGGTCTGTGGGCCATAATTTCGGGCACTCGGTCGGCGCACTGATAGATGTCGGGATAACCGACGATCAGCAACACGCGCTCTGGCGGACTCTCGACCAGCCGGCATGTCGCCTCGAGAACCGTGACGCACGTCCCTTCAGACCCAACCAGAGCCCGCGCAACATGGAAGCCATTTTCCGGCAAGAGGAAGTTCAAGTTGTAGCCGGAAACGCGCCTGGGAATGTTGGGGAAGCGCTGGCGGACGAGCTCGCCATAAGTGTCCGCGATGGTTCGAAGCTTGGAGTAGATTCCACCCCGGCGTCCCCCGGCTGCGCAGACGCGTTCGAGCTCTGCGCCAGAGGTTGCGCCCACTTTCATGCGCGCGCCGTCGTAGGTGAGGATTTCGAGTTCCTCGATGTTGTCGTCAGTTTTGCCCGCCATAACCGAATGCACGCCGCAGGAGTTGTTTCCGATCATCCCGCCGAGAGTGCAGCGGTCATGGGTGGCGGGATCAGGGCCGAAGGTGAGATGGTGCTTCTCGGCGGCAGCTCGGAGAGTATCAAGGACGACCCCGGGCTGTACGCGGGCGATGCTGCGGGCGGGATCGATTTCAAGAATCCTCGCCATGTACCTGGAAAAATCGACAATGACGGCAACGTTGCAGCACTGCCCCGCAAGAGATGTGCCCCCACCACGGCAGAGCAGTGGCGCCCCGAAATCGCGGCACAGGGCGACCGTGGCCAAAACGTCGTCGGCATCGCGAGGAAGTACGACCCCAATGGGAACCTGGCGGTAGTTGGATCCGTCGGTGGCGTAGAGAGCGCGTGCGGACTGGTCAAAACGAACTTCTCCGCTGGTCTCCGAACGTAAAGCGGCGGCTAACCCCGAGGCATCCACTTGGACGGACATTGACTTCGCGGGGTCGGCGAGTTCTGTGCGTGGGTCTGGCATGCGGCCGGTTTTCTTCAAACTCGAAACTAGTTGGCCGCGTCTGAGCTCTTGGTCACTTTGGAGATCTGGATCCTCGTTCCGTCGCCCGCCGCCTGCAGGTTAATGGTAATCATGCTCTTGTTGTCGCTGGCGATGATTGTGCAATGATTTTGATCGGAGGTAGTAACCGCGGCACTGGGAAACTTCGCCTTGTAGAAGCTGCTGACAGCATCCAGGGAGTCGCTGCTCTGAAGATTGGCCGCCGCCGAGTGAATGTTTCCGAAGGTCGCAGAACCCGTGCCGTTCTTCAAAATTTGCGCTCCGGGATAGAGATCGACTCCGAGATCGCGCGCCGCCTGTTGCGGGTCTTGAGTAGCCTCGACGTTGCCGAATGGGGTTTCCACCTTCACGTTATTTCCATCCTGGTGAACGCGGGTGTGATGGGCGACCCGCAAGGCGAAGAATCCGATCGAGGCGACACCGAGGATTCCCGCGAGCACGATCACGCCCACCACGATCAGAATGACCTTGAGGGCGCCGCCGCCGGAGGCTGGTGGAGGCGCGGAAGCGACTGGAGTGGCGGGAGCAACCGCAGGCGTAGAGCCGGCGGCAAACGGGGGCGCGGCCGTCGCCTGCGAGGCAACTATAGACGCGCCACACTTGCTGCAAAATTTAGTTCCAGCAGCGATGCTCGCACCGCAGGCATTGCAGAACGCCATAAGTCACCTCAATTGACGCAGGTTACAGATGTCGGGCGCGAGTATACCGCAAATCAGATCGGAAACCGAGCAGGATTCAGCCTAGCTCCACACCCGGGTCGCGTAGTCGGTCATGGTCAGTCCGAGCAAAAGAAGCAGGAAAAACAGCGCCGCGATCACTACCAGTTTGGTGAGCTTTTCGCTGGCATGCCAGACGTGCATAAAGAAGAGAGCAACCAGTGTTGCCTTTAGAGTCGCAATACCCAGAGCAACCGCGGCATTAAACCGGCCCAGTTCGATGAAGGCCGCTTTGTATGTAATGTAGGTACACAGCAAGAGCGCGATCCAGATGCCGAAATACATTTTCAGCGGCGACGATTTCGCGTGTTCAGACATAATGAGCCTCAGACACAACGAGCCTTACGGATGCCTGTCGATCAAGTACAGCAACGGGAACAGATAAATCCAGACAATGTCGACGAAGTGCCAGTACAGACCGCCGATTTCGACCGGAGTGTGCCACTCCGGCGTGAAGCGCCCCTTCCAGGCCATAAGCAGGAGCCAGGTAAAAACCCCTAGACCAATAATCATGTGCAGCGCGTGCAATCCCGTCATCACGAAGTAGAGAGAAAAAAACATCTGCGCGTGACGCGGATTGGCGAATTGGCCGGGATGTCCCGGAATCTCCACATTTTCGAAACTGAAAGAGGCGCCGGGGACGTGATGCTCTTCGAACTTATCTGTGTATTCCTTAGCTTTGATGCCGAGGAACGCAAGACCGAGAAGCATCGTGATCCCGAGCATGCTAATCAGTAGTGTCCGTCGCGCCGTCTGCGCGGCCCACACCGCGAGAACCACGGTCAAGCTGCTGCAGATCAGCACAGCTGTGTTTGTGGCTCCAAGGGTGGCGTCGATAGATTTGCTGGCAGCCGCGAAATCTCCGAAGTACAAACGCCGATAAATCAAGTAAGCGCAGAACAGGCCGCCGAAAAACATGACTTCCGTCGCCAGAAAAACCCACATGCCCAGGCTCGCGGCATCGCGCTGCTGCTGCGGCTCGGCAAAGTGGTGCAGGAGCTCCGGATGGTGCTCCTCTTCGTGTTGAAGGCCGATAACGGTGCTATCGGGCAACGGGAACCTCCTCTTTGTGAGGCGCGTCCAACTCGTCGTAGTTGTAAGCCTCCCAGGTCACGACCGGCTCTTCGTCGAAGTTGAACGTTGGTGGCGGAGAAGCAGTTTTCCACTCGAGTCCTGCCGCATTCCAGGGATTGTCCGATGCCGGCTTTCCGTAACGCATCGACCACAGGAAATAGATCATGGGCAACAAATATCCGACGCCGAGAACGGTCGCGCCAGCCGTCGACAACACGTTCAACACCTGGAATTCGGGCATGTGGCTGTAGTCGTAATAGCGGCGGGGCATACCCATGTAGCCGAGCACAAATTGCGGGAAGAACGTCAGGTTAAAGCCGATGAAGACTATCAGCGCCGCCAGGCGCGCCCACCCCTCGGGATAAAGACGTCCCGAGATTTTCGGCCACCAGAAATGCATTCCTCCCAGGTAGCCCATCACGGCTCCTCCCACCATGATGTAGTGGAAGTGGGCTACGACGAAGTAAGTATCGGTGACATGGACGTCGATGCCGAGAGCGGCCAGAAATAATCCCGTAAGTCCGCCGATGGTGAACAGTCCGAGGAATCCGAACGCATAAAGCATGGGCGCGTCGTAGTGAATGGAGCCTTTGTAGAGAGTGGCTGTCCAGTTGAAAACTTTGATGGCGGAGGGCACCGCAACGGCGTAGCTCAACAAGGAAAATACCAGAGCGGCGTAGACCGACATTCCGGCCACAAACATGTGGTGGGCCCACACCAAAAAACCGAAAACCGCGATCGCAATCGACGAAAAAGCCACAAAGTGGTAGCCGAAAATGCGCTTGCGCGAGAAGCAGGCGATGATCTCACTCTGAACACCCATCGCCGGCAGAATCATAATGTAGACGGCGGGATGGGAATAAAACCAGAACAGATGCTGAAACAGGAGCGGATCTCCGCCGAGTTTGGGATCGAAAATACCGAGATGCAACGCGCGTTCTGCGGCAACCATCACGATGGTGACAGCGATGACTGGCGTGCCCAGCAACTGAATGATGCTGGTGGCATAGTGCGCCCAGATGAACAGCGGCAGACGCGACCACGTCATGCCCGGCGCGCGCATGCGGTGAATGGTTACGACAAAGTTCAGGCCCGTGAGGATGGATGAGAATCCGGCGACGAAAATTGCAAGTCCCGCCTCGACGATTTTCGTGTTGGTGAAGTTAGTGGCGAAGGGAGCATAGAAGGTCCATCCCGTATCCACGCCGCCGGTCATCATGCAGTGCAACATCATCAGGCCACCGATGATGTAGAGATACCAACTCAGCAAGTTGATCCGCGGAAATGCGAGGTCCTTGGTCCCGATCATCATGGGCACCAGGAAATTCCCGAGCACTGCGGGAATGGAAGGAATCAGGAAAAAGAAGATCATCACCATGCCATGCATGGTGAAGAGCTTGTTGTACGTATCAGCCTGCACCAGGTCGCCCGCGGGGGTGAGCAACTCCAGGCGAATCAGCAGCGCAAAGAAGCCTCCAATGAAGAAGAAAAACGTAATCGAAAGGAGATAAAGCAGCGCGATGCGTTTGTGGTCGGTGGTAAGCAGCCACGACCACACTCCGTATTTCGTGTTCAGGTAATTTTCGCGTTCAACGGGTTGAGAAATCGCGGTCTGCATGCTCATTGCACCTGACTTCCGTTAGGCTGGATTTTTTCCTGGGCTGGCGCAACGGCTGCGCTGGCGCTCGTTTTGGCTCCATCCCCCTGCTTGGCTGCAGAGATCGATTTGATGTAGGCGACCAGCGCGTTGACCTGCTCCTCGCTGACCAGTCCCTGAAACGTCGGCATAATGGGCTGGAATCCCTTCACCCGCCGCGCACCCGGATCGAGAATGCACTCGCGTACGTAGTTCTCGTCTGCGGTAACGGTGCGGCCATCCTCGAGTTGAACCGGCTTACCGAAAACTCCCTGCAGATTGGGGCCACGTCCTTGGGAGTCAGCGCGATGGCAGGTGGCGCAGCCCAGTTCAGCAAAGATCTTCTCGCCGCTGGCCGAGAGTGGTCCGGTCGAGCCTCCGTTGATCCACGCTTCATACTGCGCCGGTTCCATTACTACAATGTCGCCAACCATGCCAGAATGCTGGGTGCCGCAATACTCTGCGCAGAACAGGTGATAAACTCCCGGCTTGGTGGCGCGGAACCACTCCACCGTGTAGCGGCCCGGCAGTACGTCCTGTTTCATGCGGAACGCAGGCACGTAGAAACTGTGGATCACATCCTGCGAAGTCATAATCAGCTTGATGTCGCGCCCCACGGGAACGTGCAGCTCGTTGATCTCGCGCTGCCCTTCCGCGTGCTCCAGTTTCCACATCCATTGTTTTGCGACGACGTAGACTTCTGCTGCATCCTTAGGTGGCGTACGTTCTTTGAAATAAACTGCTGCACCCCAGGCAAAGATCACCATGAAGATCAGGAACGGGATCACGCTCCACGTGATCTCCAGAGGGGTGGAACCTTCGATCTGCTCGGCGCGAACCCCGGGCTGGTAGCGGAAGCGGGCGGCGAAGTAAACGAGACAGACGAAGATCAGCAGGCTCATCATCCCGGTGACGATGAGCAGGAAAATGTAAAGTGCATCCACGCGGCTCGCCATCGCGGAGGCCTGCTCCGGCCATAATGGAAAATTATTGAGCATACCGTGTCTTCGTCTTCGCCGCCGTCTTCCTGGTTACTGAAAGATCCAATCTCCACAAGATGAAAAACATGGCGCCCAGGATAAGAATCGTAGCCGTAGCCGCCAAACGCAGAATGTTGGCGACCATGGCGCCGTATTTTCCGGTCTCCGGGTTGTAGTGGTAGCAATACAGCAACACCGCATCGACGGCGTTGCCGATCTTGTTCTCTGACGCCTCCACCAGCCCCATACGCAAGTCCTTCGGCGGAAAATCGACGCCGTAAAAATATCGGGAGATGTGCCCCTGCGGCGTGAGCACCATGATCGCCGTGGCGTGGGCATACTGATTCGTTTTGGGGTCATACTGATATTGGAAGCCGACGGCCTTGGTTAGCTCGTTAATCGAATCCGGTGAGCCAATTAGAAAGTGCCACCCCGCAGCTGCATTAGCGCGGCCATAGCGCTCCACGTAGTCTTTCTTCTTCGCGGCGGCCATCTCCGGAGTCTCGCGCGGATCGAAGCTCACCGTAATTACGTCGAACTCGTTCCCCACATCGAATTTCACCAGGCGCATGGCGCTAGCTAATCCAGCCAGAGCCTCGCCGCACAGCATGGTGCAGTTGTAATAAACCAGGTTGAGGATGAGAGGCTTGCGGCCGAAATAATCTCCGAGTTTGACGCTCTTGCCGGCTTCATCGCGAAAAACGAGATCAGACGGCACCTGCGCGTCGAGATGCTGCTCGATGCCAACGTTCTCCAGTCGCGGCGGCCGGGTGTTCGCCGGAGCGCCCATGATGCCATTGTTCATGCCCTGTCCCCAGGCACAGGCCGCCAGCAGGACCACCGCCAACAATACGCGGACGCCGGAACTCGAATTCGTCGTCCCGTAATTCACTTCGTTTTACCCTTCTTAATCATTCCCGTGCTGGCAGCCTGACTGTTGCCCACCGTGCCCTGCGGCCGTACCGGAAGACCTCGCTGTGCCAATAATTCCATCGCGCGCTCGATCGGAATGCGTACGGTGCCGGCTTTTTGATCCACCCAGCCGTAACTGTAAAGTGTGTTCTCCTCGCTCAAAAGGATTCCATTGAGCTGACCGCGTTCGTCTTCTTCCAGCTTCGGGCTGGGGAAAACGCTCTGCGGATATCCAGGGGCAACATGCAGAGTGTCGCTGGGCACGTTGGTAACCAGCGGATTCACAGGCGGTTGCTCCGCCTTGTCGCGACGCTCGAGAAAATCATAAAGGCCCCGAATGCCAACAAGGCAGAGCACAGTGATCACGATCAAAGCGACAAGAAAATAGACAATGCCAGCCACCTGCAGATCCTGATGCTCAAAGCTGCCATGCCCGTTCGCGCCGTCGTGTTTGATGTCGTCGGTCATCTCTTGTTACGCATGGCTTTCATGGGCCGGTTGCAGAACTTCGTGGGCATCCGGGTCAAAGGCCGGCAGGAGCGGCAGTGATGCCAGGTTACGGAAAAAATACCAAAGCCAGATTCCGCCGATGGCGATGGGTACGACCACGTCGGAGAATGTTATCCGGATCGTCTTCGAGAAATTCGGCTCGATAATCCAAAACAGATCCACATAGCACATCAGCAAAAGCAAGACCGCAACCGACACGAGTTTTCGAATGTTGCGCTTGAAGGGACGCGAAAGCAGAATCGCAAAAGGAATGGCGAAGTGAAACAGCACCAGAACCAACCCGATCCAGCCCCATCCACCATTTAGCCGCCTTAGATAAAACGTGATCTCGGAGGTCAGATTGCCCGCCCAAATGATAAGCCACTGAGAAAATGAGAAATACGCCCAGACCATGATGAAGGTCAGCATCCACTTGCCGTGGTCGTGCACGAAGTCGGGCTTCAACATCTCCGACATCGGCTTGTAGTTAAAGAGGATGCGTTCGACTACCACCGCGAAGCACATCGCGGAAAGCACTTCACCGATGAGGATAAGCAAGCCGAAGATAGTTGAAATCCAACTGGGATCGAGCGACATGATCCAGTCGATCGCCGCAAAGGAGATGGTGAATCCATACAGAATCAGGCCTGGGCCGGCGACAGCCTTGAACCGATCGCTGTTGTTGGGTGCATCGGGTCGGTCGCTTTGCTTCGACCATTTCGACAGCAGGAACGAGAGTACGTTCCAGACGGCGAAATAGATCGCGGCGCGAATGACGAAGCCTTTCACCGTCAGATAGCTCTGCGTAATCTGTTCGAGATGCTCGCGGAAGTGCTTATCTTCGATATTGCTGAGCGGCTGCGCCCAGATATAAATCCGATGGATGCCAAAAATGACAGGGATGAAGAGAAGTGCCAGCAATGGCAACGTACGCATGGCCGCGCCCAGAATGCGGCGAATCACCGTGCCCCAACCGCCTCCGGTCAGGTGTCGAATCATCAGAATCGCCATCGAGCCGAGCGCGATACCCAGCCAGCACATGAAGCCGAGCAGATATGCCCGATAGAACTCGTCGGGACGGACGAACGCCAAGGCGACCGCGATCAACCCGAAGATCACACCAACCACGAGCGAGCGCTGAGATATTTTTCTTACCACCGGCGGCGGCGTCAGATCGAGATGTGGACTGGCCGCGGCGCTCATTTGTGTTCCTCAGGCTGTGAGCTTTCTGATTCAATCACTGGCAAGGTCGCGCCCGAACCCAAGTTGCCGAATTTAGGCGGGTCCGAGGGCACGTTCACGTTCGCCGGCACATCGGCTCGGGTTGCATTCTGGCTTAGCTGCAACGCGCGGATGTAGGCCACGATAGTCCAGCGGTCCCGCGGCGGAATTTGCGAGGCGTAATCCGGCATCGTGCCGAAACCGCTCGTGATCACATCGTAGAAGTAACCCAGCGGCGCTTTCTGCAGTCGCTCAATGTGATACGAGGGTGGCTTGCGCGCAAATCCACGCGATGGGACGAAGCCGTTGCCATCGCCAACCAGGGAGTGACAGGGAGCGCAGTAGATGTTGTAGCGCTCGCGTCCCCTTTGCAGAACCTCCATACTGACGGGAAACGGCATGTAATCTCCGGGATTGTTGCCGATTTTTCCCGTGTAGAAATAAGCGTCTGCCCGCAACTCCCCGCGCGCCACCGTGCCGTCCACCGGCGGCCGCTCAGATCGCTGGTCAGAGAAAAAGTCGCTGCGGGAAAGCGGATTCTGCTTCGGCTGCACCTGCATATCGAGACGGCAGCCTGAGAGCGCAACCAGCGCAGCTAATAGTCCGGCAACAGAAATTTGGTGGAGGCACGGCATTCTAGCTCGGCACCTCCGAAATCGATCTAGGCTGCAAACCTTGCAGAAAAACGCGCGTGCCGGCCGCATCGTACTTCGGGTCCGAAGAAAACACGATTAGGAAGAACCGGTCTTTGGATGCCAGCGCAAAGCGCGGTACGTTGAACACCGGATGGTAGGGCATGGGCAGGCCGTTCAGCGCGAGCATTCCGAAAACGGCCGAGATTCCAGCGAAAAGAATCGTCATCTCAAAAGTGATCACGATGAACGCCGGCCAGGAATGAGCGGGCTTGCCGCCTACGTTGAGCGGATAGTCGACAGCCGACATCCAATATTGCATCAGGTATCCGGTAAGGCCGCCAACGATGCCGCCGATCAGAACCACCAGCGGCACGTCGTGCGGCGCGCCAATCTCCTCAGCCAGGCCTTCGATGGGAAACGGGCTGTAGGCATCGATCTTGCTATAACCGGCCTGGCGAGTGCTGCGCGCGGCGTCAAACAAAGCCGTTGCCGAATCAAACTCCGCCATCATGCCGTAGATCGGATCGCGCTTCACTCCTTGACCTCCGCTTCCGGCAGCAGGGTGCGCATCTCAAAGATTGAGATCATGGGCAAAATACGCACGAACAGGAAAATCGCTGCCAGGAACATGCCGATGGTGCCGATGTAGGTCATCAAGTCCCAACGCGTGGGATAGTACATGCCCCAGGACGAGGTGAGGAAGTCGCGGGACAGACTGACCGAGACGATTATGAAGCGCTCCAGCCACATGCCCACCAGGATTACGCCGGAAACCAGGAACAACGCCACCGGACTGGCGCGCAGCTTTCTGATCCACAGCACTTGCGGCACGAAGATATTGCAGATAAGCAGAAGGTAGTAAGGGACGGCGTAGGGTCCGTGGAGGCGATTCCAGATGGTGAACGCATCGTAGCGATCACCGCTGTACCAGCCCATGAAGGCCTCAATCCCATACCCGTAGGCGACGATTAACCCAGTTGCCAGCATTACCTTCGCCGAATTCTGCAGATGGCGCTCGGTGATGAAATCTTCCAGTCCGTAGATCTTTCGAATGGGAATAGCCAGCATCAGCACCATCGCGAAACCGGAGTAGATGGCGCCGGCGACGAAATAAGGCGGAAAGATCGTCGTATGCCAGCCGGGAACGATGCCCACGGCGAAGTCAAAACTCACGACGGTGTGGACGGAGAGTACGAGCGGCGTGGCTAGGCCGGCCAGCAGCAAATACGCGGTTTCATAGCGATGCCAGTGGCGGGCCGATCCCCGCCAGCCCATCGAGAGCATTCCGTAGACGATGCGCAGCGCCGGTTTGTTCGAGCGATCGCGCAAGGTGGCAAAATCCGGAATGAGGCCCATGAACCAGAAAAGCGCCGAAATGGTGGCGTAGGTCGAGACGGCGAACACGTCCCACATCAGCGGGCTGCGGAATTGCGGCCACACCCCCATGGTGCTGGGATAAGGAAACAGCCAGTAAGCCAGCCAGGGACGCCCCACGTGGATGGCAGGAAAAATTCCGGCGCAGGCCACGGCAAACAATGTCATAGCTTCGGCGAAGCGGTTAATGGAATTCCGCCACGACTGCCGCAACAACAAAAGAATCGCCGAGATGAGCGTCCCCGCGTGCCCGATTCCGATCCACCAAACGAAGTTGATGATGGCGAAGCCCCAGCCGATGGGGATGGTTACGCCCCAGATGCCAATACCTTTGAGGAACAGGTAGCCGATGGCATACAGCAGCATCATCGTCAGCATGAAGCCGATGCCGAAGCCGACAAACCATCCATTCGACGCGGGACGAGTCAGCACGATCGCGCTGATTTTTTCCGTGACCGTACCGAAGGTGTAGCCCGGCTCGATTACCGGAGCCCGGTCCACGTCCACCGTCGAGACTTTAGATTGCTCGTCCATTACTTTTCATGCCCTTGTTCGGCTGAGCTTTGCGTTGCGTCTACCCTTTCAACTCTGGATTAGGATTGCTCACTTCTGCCAGATACGTGGTCCGCGGGCGGGTATTCAATTCGCCCA
>Ga0209380_10000130_pt1 | contig 47325 bp, 46 predicted proteins | sample HubBroMetageWFT6_FD_188347 | JGI IMG/M metagenome (GOLD analysis project Ga0209380, IMG submission 188347) | Warmed and freeze-thawed soil microbial communities from the Hubbard Brook experimental Forest, New Hampshire - Hubbard Brook CCASE Soil... | ecosystem: Environmental > Terrestrial >...
CACACCCCGCGCTTGAGATCGAGATGCGGCCACATGGCGCATAGTGCTTCACTCTTGCGAGCACCAGTCACCGTGATCAACCTTATCGCATTGACGGCGCGCAACGCTTCGGAGCGCACAAATGCGCGCTGCTTCTCCGATACTTCCGCTAATTGTGCACGCTTGTCTGGATAGTTCTCCATCGCCAATGACAGGCGCTCCAATTCATCCTCGGAGAGCCAACGGTCGCGCTTTTCTTCATGGAACTTCTGTACTCCAGACGCGGGATTCTGCGCCATTCCCCACTCCCGCTCGTTATCTGAGATCGCGAAGTTGAACATCTTGCGAAGTAGTGCGAGAACGCGATTGGCACGGTACGGAGTGGCTTGCAATGAAGTATGCAGCCCCGACACGTCCCGGCGTGAGACGCTCGCTACCCTGATCCGCCCTAACTGCGGCAGAATCACCCCGTCCAGCATAGCTTTGTCGTCACGAATGGATTGGGGGCGCTTGTGTACCTTCGCATGACGATCGAGGTACTCCGTCGCAAGGTCTCTCATCGTGCGAAGCCTCGCCTCGGACTCGGTGGCATCGCGCAGTTTCGTTTGCTTTTCGACAAAGGGGTCGAGACCGTTGCTAATCGATTTTCGCAGTTCAAAGGCTTCGTCTCGAGCTGTTTCAAGCGAGAACTCTGGGAAAGGGCCAATAGTGTATCGGCGCTCTTTGCCATTGAATCTGTAATTGAGCACAAAGCTCTTGGAGCCGCTCGTCGTGACCCGCAGACCAAAGCCTTTGATCTCACCGTCGTAGTGAATATGATTGCCTGCGGAGGGAGGTTTGACTCTTTTTGCGAAGGTCTGTGTAAGCCCTGCCATGTCCGTACTGTGTCCGTAAAGGTTGACTTACGACGACTCTCAGTGTCTCATAGTGTCAGTGGAAAGTACATCTATTTCTTTGTAAATATTGATGTTGTCGGTAAGCTGTTGACTCTTCGTGTCCGCATGTGTCCGCATTCCACTGACTCTTAATCAGTAGGTTTAAGGTTCGATTCCTACCGCGCTCACCATCTTTTCCATCACTTGCAAGCTGTTTGGGGACGATCGTCGTGGCCGCAATAGACGATTTCGTAGACGGTCAGAACTCAGAGTCTCAACAAATTACGTTGCAAATCAACATCGAGAAGCCGACTGCCACGAATAGAATTCAAGTCACTCCGTCGGAGCGCCGGGCACATTCCGGCAGGAATTGTGGCTTGTGAAGCGCTTCAAGAGGGGAAAACTCCGAGTTATCATTGGGCACGGGACGAATTAATGATGAGCACTTCTGCATACGAGTCGTGGCTGGAGGAAGTGGAAGAGGCCCTTTCTTCGCTCAATTGCCAATGAATGACTGGCAAGAGATTTGGGCGTTTGATTTCCGCGCCGAGTTTGATGCAGGTACCGATGCCCGTGACAGCGCATTGAAGGCAAATCGGTTTTGGTGGTATCAGCAGAACAAGGCTATAAATCAGGATTGCCGGAACAGCCAGAACTGCTGGCTGCCTCGCAATCACGAAGGCCCGTGTCAACCGCGTTTCTAGGCCGGAGTACCGATATGGGAATGTACAGGAAGGGCGACCATGTCAAGATCGAGGTCGTCAACGAGCAGTCTGGTGAAAGCGAGTGGATGTGGCTGCTGGTGGAACGTTCAGAAGACAGTGAACGCCTAGTATTTGGCAGACTTGATTCACAACCGTAGCCATCACTGACATGCACCTCGGCTAGGAATTGGCCGTGAGCTATGACAACGTGCGGGATCATTGGACGTTTCAATAACTGCAATGCAAGTTGTCACCAGTGCCCGCCGCTATCGGCGGGCTTTTTTGCTTTTGGGCCCGAACTTACCACCGCAGACATTCAACTGGCCGTTGAACGAATATCAAGGGCGTTCTCGCGATCGTGCCTAAAAGTGCCAGCGTACATATTCGCACCAGACTCCGTCCCGGACAGCGCCTTAATTCGCGTCGCGGCGGAATGCGAAGCCGGCCTCATCCAACGTGAGACACAGCAACTAATTCCAGCCGAGGCGGAAAAGTCTGCCAAAACGCAATCGGAGTGCGCTTTCCCTGAGTTTTATGGGCTGCATTCCTGCCCGGCGCATCCGCCATGCATGGATGGCTATGAGGTGCTCGAAATCTGTAAGCGCACTGATGACGGATTTGTTGCAGAACCGCTCGCGCAAGCTCCGTGCGTTTACTTCGACTACATTGCCCAAAATGTTCCCGTTCAAAGACCACAGTCGGCGAAACAGATCGTGCAGGGGATGCTGGACAGTCCATTCCATCGTGAGGTCCTCGACGGCCGAATCAACATGCGTACCTTTCTGACCAATTTCGGAAGGATTTCGGCCGTCATGGAAAAGGTGACGATGAGGGTTAAATCAGGCGACAAGGAAGTGCGGTACGCTCTCAGATGCAGATATCGTCTGCTCGATAGCAAAGGTCGCGAGTAGCGACCGCCCCTTTTTTCGCTCACTCTTGACGCGTTGCGCTCCATCGCCTGTGGAAAATGACTCCGTAAACACACATTCTGGCCTCTTGCCACGACATACCGGGCTGCTAATCTGCCCTCATGAACTTGAACCAAACTGCAACTTCATATCTGCTCTACATCCAAGCTGAACGACAATACTCTCCCGAGACCCTCGTAAAGTATGCCGATTGCCTTCACAGCTGGATATGTCCGGTCCTCGGAGAAAAACATATAGAGGATCTCGCGCGCATGGACACGGTGATCTTGCGAGACCTGATGTCTAAGCGTCAAATGTCGATCAGTCGTCAATATAGCGTGGTGATGTCGCTAAAGCTCCTCCTCGGTTTCGCGCGCGACGTCCTCAATATTGGTCTTGGAATTGACCCCTCCGAAATTCCCCTCCCAAAGAGACCGCACCCACAAGGGGAAACATTGACTAACGAAGAGATCGAGAGGGTACTCGACGCGATCCAGACGAGCACTTTCGCTGGGCTGCGATTGCGAACGCTGGTTGAAGTACTGATATCTACCGGGATGAGGATCTCGGAAGCGCTCTCTCTCGACCGAAGGCCCTTTGAACAGGGCGCGCGTGAGTTGGATATTCTCGGCAAGGGCGGCAAGCGTCGAACGGTGTTTTTCTCAGAACGCGCTTTGACCTGGAGTCGAATGTTCCTCGGACGCCGCGCCGATGGGCACCCAGCCCTCTTCATCACGACCGGCGCGCCACCCCGCCGGCTCTCCCGCTATGACATCTCGAAGTACTTCATTGATCTTCGGCGCAAAGCAGGGATCGAAAAGAACTTACGCCACACATCTTACGCCACACCTTTTGTACCAACTTGCTCCCAAACGGCGTAGATATCGCCTTCATCAAGCAACTGGCGGGGCATGAAAGCATCGACACGACCGAGCGCTACTATCTGGGAGTCGACCTCCCTGCGATCCGCGAAAAGCTCGCGGCGCACTTCAATGACGGGTTCGTGCGGTCGGCTGCTTGACGCGTTCGCGCGAAAACGCTACGGCGAGAATGCTGAGTATTAGTTCGCCCAGAATTCTCTTCTTGCCTTATCGTTCTGCTCTGAAACACGATTGATCAATCACCTCCTTTCTAAGAAGACATTGACATTCAGTGACCTTTATGGTGATCGTCTGTCAGAGGTCTTTTTCATTGGGAATGCGTAGCATTTCTATCACTGTTCGGCTGCGGCAGCGCAGATCAAGCCTAAGGCATCGGAAGAGATTCTGGTCTTTTAGGCATTTTATGTTTCGATCACAACAAGCTTTTTCTCCGGTGCTGACGCGGATCGAGAAGCAAGTTCCTGAGTTTCTAACTACTGCCAAATCGAGCGCCAGTTTTCGCCAGAGACGATACGGAAGTATCAGGATTGTCTGCGACAGGTCGGCAAGCACATCGGGCGGGTCCGCCCGCATGAGGTTCGCAAAGAGCATGTGCGGGATCTAAAGGCTTACCTCGTGCGTCGCGGAAACAGCATCATGGCCAGATCAGCATTCCAAACAGTTCTTCGTGGCCACCTCCGTTGGCACGCGAAAGGCGATCTACGCGCTGACTCGAAGAGGGGCCGCAGTTGCAGGCGTTCAGTTCCGTCGTGTGCGTTTTCTGAAAGGTCGATTGATCGGTTCCGATCTGTTCATTGAGCATCAGCTGCAACTGAATTCCATTTATCTATCGCTGACGGGGCCGCCAACGGGCGTGGAGATGAACAACTGGAATACTTTTGATGATCCTCTCTCTCCAGCGATCAACCTCAAGCCCGACGCCTACTGTGAATTGCGATCCGACGCTGTGCGCCCGATATTCGTCGAGGTTGATACGGGCACCGAGACCCGGAGGATATGGCGGCGGAAAACTAACGAATACCTCAAGCTGGCAGTCACGGAAGACTTCCAACGGCTCTTCCATCAGAAACAATTTCGGGTCTTGATTATTACCACCTCCGAGCGGCGTCTACAGGCCATTCTCAGACCGTGGCCAAGCAGACTGACAAAGTCTTCTTCGGAACCACTTTCAACGCCATTAACCGTGAATCCTTTTGGGACCACATCTGGCTCCGTCCAGGAAAGCCCGAGAAGGTTTCACTTCTGTGAGCAGTCATGCGTTATTGCTACAACTGCAACCGAATTACACGTGGGGAGCCGATCTTCTGCAGTTTCTGCGGCCGGACGTACAACCAGAAATTCTGCTCTCGAATGCATCCCAACCCGCGCCGCGGACAATTTTGCAGTCAGTGCGGTTCTGCGGAATTTTCCACTCCGCAACCGGTGATTCCGATCTTATTGCGTCCCGCTTTCTGGTTTTTGAAACTCTCGCCAAAACTTGTCATTCCAGCGACGCTAGTAATTCTCATTGCCTTCATTCTGCATCCGCTTGTTACCGATCCTTACGTTCAAGTCGCAAACACACTTACAAACCTGTCACCAACAACATCACTCGGCGGGCAGCACAGGGCAAGTAAGATCAGGGCTTCACCTAACGACACACAAGAACAAATCGCCTGGTATTACGAACAATGCGAGAATCCCGTGGGACGACTAGGCCCACGACTGGGGGAAGCCTGTCGCACTCCTCAGGCCTGTCGTTCTTCCCGCGCGTGCGGCGCCGATTGAAGCTGTATAACCCACGAAAACGATCCGCGCTACCTTCGCTAGAAATCTGTGGTTCTGCACTAATAGGCTATTGACAATGGCACTCCGCGTTGCTAATGTCTGCGAGTCTTTCCGTAGTCCCACCTTCCGTGTTGGTCCATCTTTCGTTCATCTCTCGGACATTCACTTTGGTCAGGAGAAGGGCGGCCCGCGTGGTGGTTCACGACGATGTGCGTGATCGACGGAATCTTAGACGATTCGTGCGGGTCCTTGAAGCCGGAAATTCGCCGCAACAATTTCCCCGAGCGTGTCTTTGCCCCTGATCGCCCTCAACAGCTGCATTCGATGTACTTCGAGGCACAACCACAGTGGTCAGCAACCGACAATCATCAATGATACTTGCTTGCCCCAACCGCTAAGGAGACATCTAGACGACCGTGATTGAGGTCGGGTGAGATGTACTTGGCGTGGGCAATGGCTGCGGCGGCCGCGGATTCGCTCATATTGCGATTTATATTCACCAAAAGCGCAGCCGTACCTGATACGAACGGCGTGCTGAAGGAAGTCCCCGAGCTAGACGAATAGGTATTGTAAGGATAGGTGCTGATTATGTTTTCGCCTGGGGCGCCAACCCATACAACTTGCGATCCGTAGTTAGAAAAACTGGATCGGGTATCTGCGTCTGAGGTGGACGCTATGCCCATGACATTGCCGAGCGAGGCTGGATAAACACGGATCTCTTGTCCGTCATTACCAGCCGCAGCCACGCAAATCATTCCCCGGCTGTTGGCGTAACTGATGGCATTCGCAATCTCAGTTGAATAATTGTAGAAGCTGAAGCTCATGCTAAGGACATTACTGTTTTGCCCGGCAGCGAAGTAGACGGCCCGCACAATGTTGGAAAGGTAACCCGTACCGTCCGAGGAAAATGCCTTGAGCGGAAGGATCTGTGCCGTGGGCGCAACCATGTGGACGATGCCGGCGGTCATTGTTCCGTGCCCAAAAGCCGCGTACCGTGGGTCTCCCAGCGCGGCGGCGCCCGCTGGTGTCACGACGGCTGCAAGCCAAGGGGTTACGTATAGCGGAAGGCCGGCACCGCCGCCATCCAATACAGCTGCGGTCGAGTGATCGAGATCTCCTTTTTCATCTGCGCCGCTGGTGTTGCGAGTGAAGTCGTAACCAGGGAGAACAACGGGGGCGAGCGCTGGATGCTGTGGGTCGAGCCCGGTATCGATGATGGCTACGATTCCCGACCCAGAAACGTGGAACTGGTTCTGGGCTGCTGAAGTTCGAACGATCAGATTGGCCGGCTGATGGACATAGCCGTCCCAAACAATTGTGCCGAAGTAGCTCACCGCCGTGGTGTCGGAGAGCCCGCCCGGAATGAAGGTCAATGTTGGACTCTGCAAGTTCAGGATTTGGTCCAGCTCTGCGTCTACGATGCCCGTCTGAACTTGCAGGAGCTGCAGCAAAGCGCCGAGGTTGATGCTGGTGGGGACAACAAGGAACACTTGATTCAGGGGATCGCCGAGACCACGTACCACGTTGCAACCCAGAAGGGGGCAGAGGACGCTAAGGTGTAACGCGCCCATCCTGTCGCGCACGATGACGCCTTGCTTTTGGGCGCTGGCGGTCAGGGTTGCTGTCGGCAGCACCGCTAAACCCAGAATGACAGACCAAAGTTTTCTCATGATCCGCACCGCCTCGCCAGCCGAACCGCAGTAAGCATATCACGTCACCGTCTTACCGCGGTTACATTACCTCAACATCTATGCATAAAATCATGGCGTTTCGTCGCATCTCGGCGCTGTCCTCAAGCGTCAGCATTATTTGACTGTCATGCGGCTCCGACGTCGAAATCGGGAATCAGTACAAGCAATGCAGAACTCTCTATCCCAATCAGCAATTCGAGGTTTTCTGCCCGTTCAAACGAAAACTGGAATTCGCCAAGCTCATTGGTGGTTATCTCGAACACTATGTCCCCCTTGCTAAGGAGGGAAACCGGGATTCCCGCGAGGCCGAGTCCATCCTCTTGAGATTGAGCGTCTACGACTTGTCCAGCCAGGACCATTAAGTTGGAGGCCGGATTGGGCTCCAACCGCAAGTCGACGACGACATCGCCGAGTTGGTACATGAGTTGTCGCGGGATTGGGTCAAAACCGCGAATCCCTTCCAGCACCGGACGTTCAAAACTGTCGAGCGTTAGCTGGGCCAGTTGGAGAGCGCGTCCCTGGCGCGAAGCAAGTTTGAAAGGAAGAAGGTACGATTCGGCTATGCGGAGTGCGCCGGCTGGTGGCTCATACGCAGTTTCCTGCCGGGAGAATTCGGCGAGCGACGTCCACAGCTGGACCGTTTTGTTGCAACGGCTGCAATTCTCATCAAGGTGTTTCTGCATGGACGCTCTCTGCTCTGGAATCACCACCCCACGCACAAAATCCGCCCACTCTGTTAGCGAAAAGTGCTTCACAACTCCTCCACAGACCTGTCGAGAGGGCATTGCCGCTCCGCGAGAGGGCGGACATTTACCCCTTTTGAGGATGAAGTATATGAGAGGGCGAGAAAAAATATAGCTGCCGGAGAAATATTCCCGACGAGTTAGTGTTGCTCAACGATGTCAACTCAATGGGCTGCCGCCAGGTGTTGCTCTCGATCGGGGGCCAAGCACCATGCAAATCAAGGAGTTGGGCGGCTTAGAAAAGGGCCGGAGCCTGTTGGCTCCGGCCTGCTACTCTTCGAATCCAGAGTAGTGGAATCAGCCCCATCCGCAGTGTCCTCAGTTGCAGATCTCCGCTACGGATGCGTCTCGCTATGCAGCGAGGCCTCGGCATAACCAATCATGATGTCAAGTCCCAACGGCAGGCCCAAGTTATTGGCTTGGTTTACGTTCAATTCAATCATCCGATTCTCGATGGAGTTACCGGTCTGGATGACCCGGTTTAGATAAAGCGTGCCCAGGTTGGCGATTTTAACCTGGGTATTCTGCATCACGTTGTCGGTGATTTCGGGATGCCCAGCAACTCTAATGTTAGTGAACGATCCGGCACTTCCGAAATTAAAGTTCACGCCATCCGCAGTTGACCCGCTCGCTTCTGCATAAATAACGTTTACCGTCACAAGCCCAGAGAGCAAATTCAATCCCTGAATGGTTGAGCTGGTTTGACTGTTGGAGTTGTTACCTGTCGCATTTCCTTCGGCGGTATCAACCACCGTACCCGAAGTCAAAATGAGCGGCAGGTTGATGCCCACCAAGGTGTTAGTTTTGACTATGCCCTTTGTACCTTGGCACGGCACGCTCTCTGGCGCTGTAGCACTTGAGTGCAACAGCGTCCCGTTAACTGCCGTCCCGAACGAGAGTCCGTCCAAGGCTCCCGGCCCTGACACGAGGGTAATCCCGCTGGAGGCGTCGGAAACGATGACCTGGGCGCCAATCGGAATATTCAGAATGTTCGCCACGGTGATGTACAGGTGAATCATGTTCACGGTAAGGCGAGCGTTACCGTTGCCGTTGGATGTGATTTGCTCGTTTAAGACGATTTTTCCGAACCCAGCCAGGGGAATCGTAGTGTTCGGGTTGGGCAGTCCGTTAATGACTTGACCAAGTACGAATAGGTTGACGAAGTTCGATCCTGCGGCGCTGGAACTCAGCACCTGGTTGTTGTCAACCGTGGTACTAACAGACTTCACTTCCTGAGCCGAGATCAGTCCACCCAGCAGGGTGAGCTGATAGACGTCAGCGCTGCCGGTTGCCATTCCGGTAGTGTCGGAAGCGCTGGTGTTCACGACGCCTGTCGTTACCAAGGGCAGAGCCGATAGGGAGGCAACCGTGCCGGTCTGTGAGGAAGGAACCTTAGCTGTGCCACAACCGGGACCAACGCCCACGGGCGCAGTCCGGGCTACTGTAACGACTCCTGCGACCGTGGCGGTGGTACCATACGCACCAGCAGTAAAAAGAACAGTCGGAACCTGTTGTGCGACGACGATAGTTGACAGCGTGAGAAGCGTCGCGGCCACAAAAATGGCTGGCAACAGCGACCCGCAGAAATGTTGACTAGACGATCCTTTTACTCGAAACATTTGCGGCCTCCTGCCTAAAATGCCGGAAGATGAGACGAACTTCCATACGGCGGTAACAAGGCCCGGAGCCATGTTGTTGCCACGGCCAGAAAGGGGGCCTGCATCTCGCTGCTACAAAGTGGATGAGATGTGTGTCCTCAACCTCGTCGTGTGCTTCACCGTCTTTTCGGAAATGAAGTGTCCGAAGGGGTGTCAGGAAATATATGGCTCGCAAAAATATTTTCTGGAACTGTGGCTTCGCGGCCGGCTAGGCTTTACCCACAAGGATGTAAGGCGCCCAGTAATACGGATGCGGAAGCTCCAATTTCATCTGCCACATGGCCTGCTGCAAGGCCGCCGCTTTATTGCTGCAGCCGGGCAAATTCGAGTAAAAGAACTTCATGAGCCGCGTACTGCTCTGGTCCTGAACGTCCCAGAGAGTCAGCAGGCAAGTCTCGGCACCCGCGTGAATCAAGCCTCGGGACAGGCCAAGCAATTCATCGCCGGCAGCGACGACATTCAATCCCGTAGAGCATCCGCTCAGCGCCACTAGCTCGGCCGGAAGTTTCAGTTGATAGAGGTCATAGAGACTGAGGTAAGAATCCCCCAGTCGGATACCGGAGAACATCGGGTTGTCCCGCCGAAAATAGCCGTGGGTAGCTATGTGAATGAAGCGGCTACGTGGACCCTTCTGACGCAGGTTCTCGATGGTGGCACTTTTCATCATGAGGAGCTCAGAATCGGGAAGGCACGCCGCAACTGCTTCCACCTCTTCCTGAACAAAAGGCACCGCCGGGTCGGGAATTCCGAGAACTAAAGAGCCACGATCCGCTTGCGCGGAACGTGTCTGACAGAGAGAGTACACACTGGCGCTAGGCGCGTACGATATTGTGAAGTCATCGATCAGATATCGCCGCCCGTCAAAAAGCGCCTGAAAGGGCAAGCTGTGCATGGCACCATGAGGCGCTATGACCAGATGGCGACTGCCGAGAAACTCGCGAATCGGTTCAACCAGCAGCTTGTACAGATCCTGCAAATGGGTTTGGGTGGCGTGCAACAGAATGGTCGTGAATTTAGTCACGTAGCTTGAGCCCAGTCGAAATTTTGACAATTGCAGCTGCAGGAGTTCCAAGAGGGTTGAAACCCGCGAGTGCGGGCACAGGGGAACCAGTTGCAACCGATCACGGCTCAATACCACGACGACGATTTGTCCCTGTACCTGGAAGTACTCAAGGATGACCGTGTCCACAGGCAGGGACTCCCTAACCTGCTCGACGGTGAAAGTGGTCGCCAACTGCACCTCAACCCCCTGCTCGTCTGGGGAAGCTCGCTCGCGAGATAATTTCAAGAGCTCCTGTTCAAGGCGTTGAGATTTAGCTCGAAGCTCATTCAACTGGTGACGGGACGCCTGCCTGAACTGAGCCATTTCTGTCATGTGAAAGTACCAGTTGAGTTCCTCTCGAAGATTCGTGATCCTCTTGGCGTGCTCCGTCTGGCCTTGGGGTGCAAACCAAGATGGCGACCGGGAAGTAGAAAGGAAGTCCAGGAGAGCTCGCGACTTGGCTTGCTCGATGTAGCCAAAAATTTCCGTCGTCACCCGGGCATTGTTGGCGCGTTTCATGCAGAGAGCCACCAGCGCTTCATAGACCTCCACGTGGTCTTTCATGAACGATATCTTCAGTTCCTCTGCATGGATTCGGTTGCGCAGGCTGTCAAGATACGTCCTCGCTCGCTGGTATGAAATGTAAGACAACCGGTCATGTCCGGCGGCCGCGTGGATTTGCCCACGCAGGGCATAAGCCTGGCAGCTCAAGTGGGGCAAGTCGACACGGGTTAATTTGCTCAGCGCCTGGGTGCAGTGCTGTTGAGCTGAACGAACATCGTTCCGACGGAGATCAAGGCGCGCCAGGAGCAGAAGGCATACGATCGTCTTGTCGGTGAGCCTGAACTTCTGGAGTTGACGTAGTGCCGAAACGCACAGCCTGCGGGCTTCCGTGTTACTTCTTTCGCCAAACAGGACAATCGCCCGATAAAGGTTAATCACGGAAGGAAGAACTTTGTTCTTCTCCCTGACGAAGATCTGGCGAGCCTGGAGGAAGAGATCCAAGGAGCGAACTGCATTCCCTTGCTGGCTCACAGCGACTGCCAGGTTGGCGATGGACTTCGCCCTCTCGTACTGCATCTCGAGTTGGCTGAAGCTCGCCGCGGCCTGTTCGGCGGCTTCAGCAGCCTCTGCGTTCAGGTTAAGCTCCAGATAAATCTCCGAAAGGTCCAGGTGACAGAGGGCAACGTGATATTCGTCGCCCGTGAAATCACAGGTTTCGCGTGCGGCCCGCAACATGGAGATTGCGCGGCTGTAGTCGCCACGCAAGTAATGAAGCCATGCGATGTTGTAATCTGCTTGCCCAACCAGGACCGGCATGTCATGCGCTGATGCGAAGGCCCTAGCCTTCTCATAGGTGAGCGCCGCACTACGAAAATCATTGAGGCTCACGAACGATACGGCCATATTGTGCAGCGCCACTGCAACTGCTTCCGGATCCTCCCGCTGGTGAAGAGACAGGTACCCGTATGCACGCTCATAGCAACCTAGGGCCTCCGAAAAGCGGTCCTGACGGTCGAGGATATTGCCCAGATTCAGATCCAACCGTGCCAGCCGCCACTTGTTCCCTTGTTGTTTGAAGATCTTGCGAGCTTCCTGCGCCGCCGAATAAGCCTGCTTGTAGCGGCCCTGAAGGATGAGCGGTTGTATGGAAGAGCTTAGAGTGCGCGCCACCTGTTCGGTGTGGCCCAAGGATCGGAACAGACGCAATGCTTTTCGATTATGTTCCAGTGCAGTCTTATTCTGGCCTAAGGCATAGTGGGCATTTGCCTTGGCACGCAAGCTCTGCGCGACACCCTCCGTCGCGCCGAGGCGATTCGCGATTATCACGGCAACTTCCGCTACAGCTAACGCCCTATTTCTGTCAGCCTTAACTAACTGGGGCACTAGCGCCGTGAGGTTTGACACAATATCCGGGCGCACCAGGTTCGGTTGCCGGTCGATAAAATCGATCCGCGCCTGATGGCTGGAGAGATCGGCCGTCTCCATACAGCGAATCCAGTCAGATACGTCGGTTTCGGGCTCTGGATGATCTAGTGCTTGGCTCACACGAAATCCAATTTCTCGAGTTCCTTGCGCAACCTTTCCAGACATCGCGCCCGGATGAAGCCTATTGACCCCGTGGCTAACGTCAGAGATTTGGCAATCTCTTGATACGGACGTGGTGGGAACTCGAAGAAAAGCATTTCCACCAGTTGCTGGCAGCGCTTATTGATTGAGCGAAGGGCTGTTCGTAGCAGTTGTTGCCGTTGTAGTTCGCGCAGTTTGTTGTCGGGAAGCTCGTCCGCCGGTGCGGAGGCTTCCGGCTGATTGCTATCGTCGTGCCCGTACCGACGCTTGTCCTTTAGGTAGTGAAAGCACTTATTGTGGGTAACACGAATCAACCATCCGGCCAACGCGCGCGGCTCTCGCAACTTCGACAGCCCATTTACGAGATCCAGACAAACCGACTGAAAGATGTCTGCCGCTTCTTCTTGAGAAAAGCCATACTTGATCGGAATAGAGAAGATCAAATTCTTGTATTTTGAGAGAAGCTCCGACCATGCGCTCTCTTCCCCACGCAGACATTGCCTGACCAGGCGCGTGTCATCGTCCCATAGCCTAACTGGTTCGCCGCCAGCAAGCGCAGATGAAGGTGGGCCCGTCATTTCGGGGATCTTCCTTCATCCCCCAGAAATAGTTCTTCTGAATTCCAGAGGGTATGCGAATCGAGAATGGCTGGCTTAAAGTTATGAACTCGGACCTTTGCTCCCACCAACACATTCGGGCTAACCAAAAAGATGAACGGAACGTCCTCCACCTCAATCTCCTGCACGCGATCAAACAGCTGTTTGCGTTCCTTGGCCGACAGCGTCGACATCTGCCGTTTCATCAAGCTGTCCATCTCTGCTTCCCAAGGCGTGGCAGGCTTGGTCTCACCCAAATTCCAAAAATGATCATCTCCGGATGAAAGCCAGACGTTCACTTGAGAGTTGGGATCGACATCTCCCCCGCCCAGGCCCATGACTGCTGCTTCATAATCGTGGGTCTGCAAAACCCGGTCGAGCATCGTTCGGAATTCCAGAGGCACTACCTGCACTCGGATTCCTAGTTCCTTCAAATCCTGTTGGATCATGGTCGCCATCTGGAGGCGCTGGTTGCTGGAGGCGCTCGCGACTATGGAGAATTCGACCTCGGAGCCATGGCTGTCGATCAGGCTCCCATCGCTGCGCCAGGAAAACCCGACGGACTTCAACAGCTCACGTGACCGGTCGAGGGAACGAGCAGGGTGAGGTAACTTCTGGTCAATCCAAAGGCGGTTACCAGGTGGCACATGAGTCAAAATTGGCGAACCGCGTCCTTTATAGACGATCCGATTGATTCCATCCCGGTCAATTGCAGAAGAGATGGCCTGGCGAAACTTAATGTCGCCGAACCAAGCCTGCTTGCTGCGGATCCCATTGTCCCGGGGCGGGAGGGTTGCGTTTAGGTTCAGGAGCAGGAAGTTGTACTCCAGCCCAGGACCCAAGTCATAGAGCTTGAAACCGCGAGAGGTCTGCTGCTTTTCGAGCACCACATAATTCTCGGCGCTGATCCTGTTCACGATTTCAGTTTCACCAGACTCAAACCGAAGCACCTCGGCGTCTTCGTTCCCGGCAAAGAGAAACGTGACTTCGTCCAGATAGGGCAGACGATTACCTTTACTGTCCACCTTCCAGTAGTAGGGGTTGCGTTCAAGGGTAATGTGCTGACCCGGAACATACTGCTTCAGGCGGAAAGGACCGAGGCCAGCGATTTGGCCGGAGGGAACACCGAGGTTCCACGCCTGCGTGAACTTCCCCTCGGAATAAGGACCTTCAAGCAGATGATGGGGCAGGATGGCGATGCTATCAAACAGCCGCTCTGCAGAGGCGTAAGGCTGAGCCATATCGAATGCTACAGTATAAGGCCCGGTCTTTCGCACTACGACTGGCTTGTCGGCCACGATGAGCGTATCGCGCTGAGGAGCGTTCACTTTCTCGTCGAGGTAGACCCTGAAGGTAAAGAGCACGTCCTCGGCGTCAAGCGGCGTCCCATCCGAGAAACGTAAACCGCGACGCAATTGGAGGATGTAGTGGAGCCCATCCGGAGATACCGACCAGGACTTGGCCAAGGACGGTTCCGATTGCTGGGAATAGCGGTTAATATGAATCAAATCAGCCGTCATCTGGCTGAGAACCTCTCGAGACGACGCGTCGTTCGAAAGCACTGGATTCAGCGTCTTAGGCTCTGCGCGCAGTGCCACGACCAGGCGCCCCCCATTCGTTCCTGGATTGTTCGCCGCAACCAGGACCTCCTCGCCAGTGCCGATCGGATTGGAAGCAAGCGCATATCCACCGGGGTACAGTAAAGCCACGACGACCAGATCAAGCAGCTTATTCCAACGACGAGTACGCATTCCATTTAACTCCGTGCTTGGCTGTGTCGGCCTGAAGCGCATTGGACAGCACGCCGTAGCTCAAAAACACCAGGACAAGGGCTACTCCCGGGTAAAACATCCACCAATTGGAGACCAATATATGATATTGCTGCAAAGTCGCGAGCATGCTTCCCCAGCTCGCAATGGGCTCACTCACCCCTAGTCCCAGGAAAGACAAGGTCACTTCCGCAAGAACGTAGTGTGGAATCAGCAGGGCAGCTTGGGTGAGAACGACGGACCGGGTTTCGGGGAGCACGTGGTGGCGGAGGAGATAGAGGTCTGAGCCGCCAAAGCTTCGAGCCGCCAGGAGATGGCTGCGTTCCTTTGCGGATAGTACCACGCCTCGAATGATCCGCGCCGGCCGCGCCCATCCCACAAAGCCAATCACCGCGATGAGCAGCAGGAACGTCTGTCTGGGCCCAGTATGCAGAGGAAGGAACGCTCGCAAGGCCAGCAGCAGGTACAACCAAGGCAGGGCGAGAAAGAGCTCGACACCACGCATGATTACACCGTCGCGCCAGCCACCATAAAATCCCGCTAGTGTTCCCAGGAGCAAACCCAGAATCAACGACAAAAGAGTCGCAAGCAGTCCAGCGAAAAGAGAGATTTGTCCGCCATACAATACACGCGACAAGACATCCCTTCCATAATTATCTGTGCCCATGACATAAACGTGACCTGGTGCGGCCACACCAAACAAATGGCGATCGGAAGTCAGTACTCCTAAAATTCTGTACTGGGTTCCTCGGACCAGGAGTTGAATCGGATATGGCCCATGTAGAACCTCCGCGCACTGCTCGGTTTCCCCAGTCGGCTCCGCCAAACCATAAACAAAGGGACGCAAATGTAGCCCGCCATCCCGGTCCACCCAATGAAGTCGCGTCGGTGGACAAGATGGCACCTCCCGGTTCTGGGCGGCTGGATCGTAAGGACCGAAGAAACCGGCCAACCCGACAATCGTATGGATAACCGCGAGGCAAACCAGCGGCAGCACTACTGCCTTTGACGGCCTCATATCAGCGCCTCTGACCGAATCCGCGGATCGCCGGCGAACAAGAGGAGGTCTGCCAGCGCAGTACCCACCACTAAGAATAAGGTCGAAAATGTCATCGCCCCGACCACCACATAGATATCGTGAGCCAGCACAGCCTCCAGCAACAGAGGGCCGAGCCCCGGCCAACTCATGATGACCTCGGTGAGCAAGGAAACACTTAGCAGTGCGCCCAGAGAGAATCCAAACAGCGACACCAACGGGTTGATGGAAGCAGGCAGAGCATGAAAAAACAGAACCCGGCGACGAGGAATCCCATGTCCGAAGGCCGCCCGAATGAAGGGAAAATCCAGCACCTCCAGCAGCGCCGCGCGTACGTGTCGCAGCAGCATCGGCAGACAGCCCAACACTAAAACCACAACCGGCAAAACCATGTGCCAGAGTAAGTCGGACATCCGATGCCAGCTAGTGAAATCTTCGAAGCCGGGCGAGACCATTCCGCCCGCCGGAAACCATCCGGTACGAACGCCCAACGCCAGGAAGCACAAGGCCAGCAACAGCTCAGGGATGGCCAGTAGGATTGATGTCAGAAGCGAACAACCGTGATCGAGCCAACTGCCAGGCCGTGCGGCGCACAAGACACCCAAGGAAATCGCCAGTGTCCAAGCGAGTAAAGTCGCGGTTCCAGCCAGCAACAGAGTATTCCGTGCCCTGACCAGGAGCAGGGGTGTCACGGGGCTGCCGTATGCGAAGGAAAACCCAAAGTCGCCTCGCACCGCGGAGGCCAGCCAGCGGACGTAGCGCACCGGCATTGGTTTATCCAGACCATAATTGCTGCGTAGTCTGGCGACGGTATTGGGTGAAATCTGGGGATTCAGCCTCATTTCCTGGAAAAAGTCGCCCGGCGCCAGTTCGAGGAAAGAAAAGGAAAGCAACGAGACGCCCAAGAGGAGGAAGACGCTTTGAAGAAAACGAACGGCGAGGTAGCGCATAGATCCCCCTGCAACTAGGCGAATTATCTGCGAGAACGCGCGTCTGTGCACGCCAAAAGTGCTCGGGACTCAGGGTGTACTGGATCACGGAAAAGATCCCTTGCGCTGGCATGTTCAACAACTCTGCCCCTGTCCATCACCGCCACTGTGTCAGAAAAGTGTCGCACCAGGTCGAGGTCGTGAGAAATATATAAGAACGTCAACGACAGTTGAGCCTGTAGCTCCAATAGCAAGTTGACGATCTGTCCGCGAATCGAAAGGTCGAGACCAGTAAACGGCTCATCGAGAATCAACAGGCTTGGTTGCAATGCGAGAGATCGTGCGATAGCTAACCGCTGGCGCTGACCGCCGCTGAACTGATGGGGCAGCCGATTCGCCTCCCTGGGCGGAAGCCCAACCTTAAGCATGAGTTCGATGGCCAATTCAGAGCGCTGTTTGGCCGAGTAGCGGCCTTGGACAAGTAAGGGTTCCTCAATGACCTGTGCCGCCGAGAAACGCGCCGGGAGGGCGGCCGCAGAATCCTGGAAAATCAGCTGGATTCGCGGACGCAGCACTTTGTGCTGGGACTTAGTGAGCGACAGTAGGTCGTATCCATCAAACCAAATCTCTCCCGAGTCCGGCTTGTCGAGCATTGCCACGCACATTGCCAGCGTCGTCTTACCCGCACCGGATTTTCCCACCAGGGCAAGTGTTTTCCCTGTTTCCAGTGTCAGGTCTACCCCATCAAGCGCCTTGCAATCAAATCGCTTCTCCCACCACCGACCTTGCGAACGGGTCCTCGTTAGTCCGTCGATCCGCAGTAGGGGTTCCGACGTGGATGAAGTCAGCAATCAGCCTCCGAATTTGAAACAACGCAAGGAATGTGCAGGCGATTCCTCAATTTCCTCGGGAACCCGCATGCGGCAAATGTCCATACGGTCCTGGCAGCGGCTCTCGAACTCACAACCAGGCTTGATGCGCATTAGGTCGGGAGGGCTTCCCACGATGGTTGGTATCGGCCGCTTGCTAACCCCAAGGTCGCTCGCCGGATTCGATGGTAGTGCGCATGCGAGTAAGGCACGCGTGTAGGGATGCCGTGGACGTTGCAATATTTCGCCACGCGGTCCTTGTTCGACAATCCTTCCCGCATACATCACCATGATTCGGTCTGCTAAGCGTGCCAGAGGGTTGAGATCATGGCTGATAAGCAGAAACGCTGTCTGGGACCTCTGCTTGAGACGTTCGAGAAGCTCGACAATTTCTGCCGCAGAAGTTGGGTCCAAGGAGGCGGTAGGCTCATCCGCGATCACCAATTCGGGCTGGCAAGCCAATGCCTGAGCGATCACGATTCGCTGGCGCTGGCCGCCGCTAAGTTGATGCGGATACGCCGCGTAGATTCTGTCGACGTCCAGCAGTTCCATGTCTTCCAGCAGCGCTATTGCTTTTTCCCGATAACGCCGCTGAGGCCAATTGCAGTGAGCGCGGAGCACCTCCACCAGATGGTCGCCAATGCGTAGTACGGGATTCAGCACCGCAGAATCCTGGTAAATGAGCGAGATCCTTGCGCCACGTATCGTTTGCAATTCAGCCTCGTCGAGAGACAGAAGCGGACGGCCCGCAAATTCAATGGATCCTTGGATTATCTGAAAGGAGGACGGCAGCAGGCGCATAAGAGAGAGCGCCAGGGTTGTCTTGCCGGCGCCAGATTCACCGGAGAGACCAACGACTTCTCCCCGGTGAACTTGAAAACTGACTCCTCGTAGTGGACGAATCTCATGAGTTGCGTCGACGAACATTCCAACAGCGAGATTACGAACTTGGAGCAGTGGCTTGATTGGGGCCCCCACAATCCCCAGAGAATTACCAGAAACGTCCATTTCCGACCCCTCAAGACTCAAACCTACGCTTTAGCCTCCTCCAAATTCTCCGAGGAAGACCAGGTAGGGTGATTCATTTTGAGTGATACTACTACGCACCGCCAACGATTTCGCGGTTTTTTTAAAAAGACGGCTATCAAAGGTCTACCCTTGGGAGTTCTTACGCGAGTCCCGACCGCTTAGCCGTTTTGCGGGAGAAACCCAGTTGCTGGCACCACTGAACCACCTAACATCGCGACAATTCACGGGCTGGAAGATTCTGGCGGATCCTCTCAACCTTGTTCTCGATCGAGTCCTTCGCCCACCGGAACATCACGTTAGCTCAAGGAAACCTTGCTGACTCTATATTTCTCGAAGTTCCTGCAGACTCTTTATGGTCGAAACCCGGATAAGACGACGACCCCACATTTAGGACTGGAAAAAGGATCAATGGAGTTTTTGCCAACGAGAAGCCCTTGGCTATCGCCGCCCAGGCACTCGGGTGCCGCAACGGGAAGTCTCGAGTTGAGCGAGCAATGGATTTGTGCACGTGCAAGGAATGTTCGATCCGATGAGTAGGAGGTTCTGATGAGGGAGAGTCGTTATAGCCGCAAGTTGACTAATCGTGAGCTTTGGGTGTTGGAGCAAATGATGGCGGGCGCCAACTTTATCCAGATTTCTACCTCTCTGGGTCTGCCGCGGTCACTGGTACGATTAACGGCTCACCGCATCTACGACAAGCTTGGAGCCGACAACCGCGTTCAAGCCGTAATGTTCGCCTACGACATGGGGACGCTGACCCAGTTCAGTTTTTGGGGGAGTTAGGTACGGAAGTCTTGTCCCGTACTACGCGCATTCACTGCAAATTAATTTGTAGTTTGTTTGCGCCTGGTTTAAGCAGCTCGCGCATTCGTCCCCGGCTTTCTTCTGCCCGCTCGCCGCGGTAATTCATTAATTGACACCAGAGCGGTAAGCGGTTCGCTGTGATTCCTCAATTCAACGCAAGATACGACAATATCTCAAGCTGAGGGAAGACCGAAGCGCCGGTGCCAGCCTGCCGGAAGAGAAGCGAAAGGAACGGCCACGGAAGAAGAAAGAGAACAAACCTCGCTTTGACCTCCGGACCGAGTTATTTCGTATGACAGGGACAGACCTAACTCGAATCGATGGAATCGATGTCAGAACTGCGGCGACAGTCGTTAGCGAAGCCGAGTGGGACATGAGCAAGTGGCGGACCGAAGATCATTTTGTTTCCTGGTTGCGCCTCTGCCCAGACAACAGAATCAGTGGGGACAAAATCATCGGAAAGCGACGGATGCCGACCAGCAACCGATTGACGGCCGCATTCAAGATGGCCGCCAGTTGCTTACGTCGGAGCAATAGCTACCTCGGTGCACAATTCCGAGGACTCAGAGCAAGACTGGGGGCTCCTGTCGCGATTAAGGCCATGGCGGCCAAGCTTGCACGACTGACGTATCGAATGCTTCGGTACGGGATGCAATTCGTCGATAAAGGGGCGGAGTATTACCAGGCGTGGCATCGGGAACGTGAGATCAACTTCCTCAAGCGCAAAGCCGCCAGCCTCGCTTTCGAAATCACCCAGGCCATTGCCATCTGAGGCGGAGTTTCTGGAGCGGGGTTCACCTCACGATGTAGAAGAAAATGTAACGAGCCACGATAAGGGCTCGGAGTGCGCAATCCTCAGAACGCTCGTTTGGGCCAGACTCGCGGGCTACTCTCGGCTGCCTCAAAAGAGCCGAAAGTCGGATTCGCGGGCGGCTCCTGCCGCTAGTTGGAAAGTTTATAAAGGCAAATCAAAGATTTAATGGAGATCTTCACGGTCTTTTTACGGGTTGCGTTTTATCGTCCGATCATCAAGTTCGACTTCGGCGCAGAGACAGGCTGTGTCTCTCCTGAAAAAGAGTTTTAGCAGTCTGGGGAGTGGAAGGCCGAGCTTTATGTGTTGCACGCTGGGAGAAGGGACCGTTTGAATATGTCGAGCGAAGAAGTCTTTGTGCAGCAGTTTGCAGAGTTATTTGCGCACTACCGTGATGCATTAACGCTGGACACAGTTGGAGATCGGGGAAACGAGCTGCAGAAGCTGAACGAGATACCGGCTGTCGAACTCGATCGGATGATTTCTGCTGCGCGTCTGGCAGTGCTCGAAATTGAGACCAACGCTCGCGGTCAGCACGATGCGCGCCATTACTACTCCAAATCTGGCTAGAAGAATTCGACTACCCCAGAGTAGAGATGTTCCGCTTCTGAAGGAGTACAGCCTGCAAGGATGTTGCCTTTCAGTTTCGCGCGCTATTGCCGTCGATGCCACTCTCACAACTGCCAGGGTCGCTCATGACTAAATCCGCGTCATGACGCTCGAAGAGGTGATGAGTTGCCTTCCATCGACAAAGACCCACATCTCCAACCGGTGGTGTAAACTCTCACTCTGCTCGGCAAGATCGGTCAGGTCTGTTAGAGCGAGATCGTTCGGGGATCTTCCGCGAGGCCCAATATGTATTGGCAAGACCGTAGGAAACCGGTGTCGCAGAGACGGGACCGGAGCCGAATCTGGCAATCGGCACTCCGGGCTGTCCCGAGCAGTATCGTCATCGGAATTATCACTTTTGCCTGTTACATATTTCATCTCAACTTCCCGACCGTAAGCTTCATCTATTTGATAGTTGTCGTGCTGCAGGGTCTAACGGGGGATTTTGTTTCATCTGCGGTCGTGTCGGTCACCGCCTTTCTTTGCCTAAATTACTTCTTTGTTCCCCCAATTTTTTCGCTCACTGTTAGTGATTCGTCCGATACCGTGGCACTGGTTTGCTTTCTAATCACAGGCCTCGTTGTGACTCGATTGACATCTCGAGCACGTGAAGCAGCCGACTTAGCCACGCTCCAGCGAGAAGAAACCACGCGACTGTACGAACTTGCGCAAGAGTTGCTCGCTACGAACCCGGACGTCGCGATTGGCAAAGGCCTGCTAAAGCCGTTTAAATCGCGATTTAGCTTGGTTGCGGTGTGTTTATTTGACGCCGTCACTGCACAACTTCAGCTAGAGGGAGAGTCCCTCGATCATTTGGCAGATAAGACGCGGACCGCATACATCTCTAAACGCAACTTCCAAGATCGTGACTCCGGAGTCGCGGTGCGGCTGCTTCAGAATGGGGACCAGATTGTAGGAGCTATCGGGTTCGAAGGATTACAGGATGCTGAACTGACCGCCGAGCCGTTGGCGGCGCTGGCGGCGCTCATGATGGAGCGTACTCTCGCGTTCCGAAGAGCTAGTAATGCCGCAGCTACGGCGGAAGCCGAAGTGTTTCGCGGAGCCGTGCTCGATGCGTTGGCCCATGAGTTCAAGACTCCGCTGGCCACCATTGTTACGGCGGCAGGCGGTATCAGGGAGGCGGGCCCGCTGAGGGCGGAACAAAAAGAACTCGCAGACATGTTGGAATCGGAGGCCTTTCGACTGGGGCAACTCACGTCGCGCCTGGTTCGCTTGGCAAAGCTGGATCGCGACGAGGTCAAGCCACAGATGGAGTTGACGGATCTGTCAAAGGTCGTCGGGTTGGTAGTGGATCAATACAGGCTGCGTTGGCCGGACCGGCGGCTGCTATTGATGACAGATGACAGAGTTTACGTGCTGGCTGATCAGGAATTGCTCTGGTTGGGACTGGGTCAACTGCTGGACAACGCCTGCAAATACTCTGGCGCCGGTTCCGATATCAGGGTTTCTGTCGAGCGTGATAACGAAGCAATTGCCGTTCGCGTGTGGAACAACGGTACGCCGATCCCCTCAACTGAGCAGGCCAGGATTTTCGACCGCTTTTATCGGGGAGTCGATGCGCGAAGGCAGGCCCCCGGCTCGGGACTGGGCCTGTACGTGGCCCGAAAGATCGCGCTGGCACATGGTGGTAATCTCAATCTGGAAGAGCCAGGCGGAAGCGGAGCAGGTACTGCCTTCCGCTTTACGATACCTGTTTCAGAGAATGAGTTGGGCCATGACATCGAGATCCAATGTATTGGTGGTCGATGACGAGCCTCCGTTGCGGAAGGTGTTACAGACCTCTCTGACGGCCCGCGGCTTCAAAGTCGAGGAGGCGGGCAGCGCAGAGCGGGCTTTGGATCTGATGGTTCAGCGCCCATTCGACTTGATTTTGCTTGATATCAACATGCCCGGGATGGGGGGGATCGAAGCTTGCCGCCGCCTGCGTCTTCTGCTGCCGCATGTCGGAATCGTGATGGTGACGGTGCGTGATGCGGAAGAAGATATGGTGCAGGCCTTGGAAGTGGGCGCCGACGATTACATTACAAAGCCGTTCCGGCTGGGTGAGTTGGTCGCGCGTTTGCGTGCGGTGCTACGTCGCACGCTCCACGAGAACGCTGGAACGTCTGTGCTCCAAGCCGGGGACCTGGAGATCGATTTTGACAGGCGGCGTCTGCGTCGCGCGGGTGAGGAAATTCACCTCACCCCTACAGAATTTGACTTGTTGGCCCTGCTGATGAGAAATCCGGGAGCGTTGTTGCCTCACGCCAAGCTGCTCCGCTCGGTATGGGGTCCGGAATATGGCGAGGAGCTCGAATATCTGAGAGCCTACGTTAGAGCGCTTCGGAAGAAGATTGAAGACAACCCTGCGCAACCCAAATACATCCTGACTGAGCCGTGGGTTGGATACCGTTTCTACAACCCTTCCGAGGAAGAGCAGTAGGTGATCATCCGAAGGTTGAAGAAACTCGAACAGCGGCGGTTGCGAATAGCCATCACAGAGGCACTGATTATCGGACTCTGCGGTCACTTAGCCTGCACAAAACCGTCCGCAAGTTTGTCCTGAAGTATCGCCATTTGATCGTCGGCACGAGCTGCATCCCGTGCTTCATCAGCCCAATGCAGATAACGATCTGCGGTTGACACATTCTGCACGGCGTCGATACGAAGCGGATGCCGCCGATAGTTCGCCGACATTTCCAGGTAATACTGTTCCTTTTGTCTATTACGCTGAGCTTCCTGGCGAAAGCGTTGTGCCAGTTCACGATGGTCATCCCGCGTAACGGCGTTGTCGACCTGAATCGCCAGCTTATGAGTCACATGTTGTGGCGGGTCTGATGCGGCCGCGCTTGATTGAGAAACCGGTGCGGAGCGTGTCCCGAGTACCGCCATCATCATCAAGGTTGCGAGTACTGTGGCTGTCATGTGTCCTCCTCTAAAGGACATTAGTTAGCGACTTACGGCGCGAAGTCTTTTGCCGGCGGAGCTGGTTCACAACGCTCCTCTTACTTTCGATAACTCCTCCCATAAGACTTGCGTAGGTAGATCATTAAATTTGTCTAAAGGGATCCGATAGCTACGGGGTTCTATGTCTTCTGTCCGCAACATAGCGACAAAGAGATGAAGAAGGCATAAAGAGTCGTACCAACGGATTCTGTGACTCGCACGATGGCCCGAGCACTTTGATCGGTCTCGAGAACGGCGTTCACAATCTCGCCGGATATGTCTCTCAAATCGTTATTCGCAAAGCACAAGACCTGAATAGCGCATGGCGCCACTCATCTCAAAAGACACAAGCAGGATGCCAGCCAATCGAAACGCTTTATGACGACTAGTCAAACGTTTAATACAGATCTTCACGGCTTTTTCACGAGACGCCCTTTATCTTCCGATCACCAACTTCGAGCTGAGTGCAGAGCCAAGCCCCTACTCGAAAGCGAAGAAAGACTCCGCAGGATAAGTGAGTGGGCTTACGGATTTCTTACGATTCGCTTGCTGAAATCTTATGAGCGCTTTGATCGAATGGGAGGGTCGCAGTGACTTCGGGGCTGAGACTGAACTTAGGGCGTTTTGTTTCTCCGAGCTGACGTCCAGTCAATCAATGATGCGGATCGCGATTTGCGAACCAGAAAAGGATCGGGACATGACAACCATGAAGCCTCTGTTTTGTAAGGACTTAGGACTCGCAATTTGTTCTCTCGTGCTCATCTGGAGTCTCCCGGAGTGTTATGCCCAGGTCCAGGACAAACCACCCGAAAGTCCAACAAAGGTGGCGATGCTGAATGGGCCAGGTTCCGAGGCGCCCGGTGGTGACGTGGGAGGAACCACGACGGCGGCTCCGAGTCCGACGCCGGCTGCTATCGATGGGGGGTCGACCGCTGCCATCACCAAAGAGCTCGAGGTCATGAAGTTGCGTATTCAGTACCTTGAAGCGCAACTTGGCGAAAGCAAGGCGGCAGAACATCCCCCTGTAGCTGATCTGTTATCGCCTGCGCCTGGCATGGATGCCGGACCAGCGCCCGGCAAGATGCTGGTACGGAGCGCAGTTTCGGGGCAATCGCAGGGCGAGTCTACAGGGCAATCCGCCGCGCCTGCGCCACAGGGACCAGCCGAACCTTTTGCCTACGCAGACTGGACCTGGCTTAACGGCAATTCCCGCGAAAAAGACAAGCCGTGGGACTCGAAATTCTTTACGCCGGAAATTAGGTTCGACACTAACTTCGTCGTCGATTTCAACCACCCGAGGGATGACACCTTAGGTGGGTCCACGGAAATCTTTCGATCGATGGAAGTCCAGGTAGAGCAACTCAGCTTTGGCGGAGACTTTCACTGGAATAACGTTCGCGGCCGAATCCTGACCATGAACGGAATGTTCGCTACCACCACCCCTCGGAATGACTCTAGTCCCGCACGCGGCCAATGGTTTCTCGCTGGCGCATACCGCTATATAGCGGAGGGATGGGGCGGATACCATTTCAACGTAAACCACGGACTCAATGTCGATGCGGGGATCTTTGTCTCCTATATCGGTCTGTTCAGCTATTACAACTTTGACAACTGGGCCTACCAGCCTTCGTTTGTATCGTCGAACACTCCATGGTTCTTCAACGGGATACGAATTCAGTGGTTTCCCACCGACAAGTTGAAGATTGAGCCATGGATCATCAATGGCTGGCAATCCTATGGCCGGTTAGGTAGCAAGCCGGGTCTGGGTGGTCAAATCCTTTGGCGGCCAAAGGCATGGATATCGCTGGTCTTCAATAACTACGGCATGGGTGAAGATACTCTGGGTAGTGGCAATGGTCAGTTTGGCCGCTATCGCCTCCATACCGACGACAGCGTTGAAGTCAAATACTACGACCGTCCAGGCCAGTTTCTTGACAGGATGGCGTTCTCCCTCACGGGCGATCTGGGATGCGAATACGGCGGACCTCCAGGTCAAAACGTAAACTGCCACCACAACACCGCTACAAGCTACAAACAGACATTTGCCGGGTGGATGTTGTACAACCGGTGGTGGTTCAAGAATGATCAGTACGCGGTCACGATCGGTGGCGGCGCGATGGACAATCCTGGACGCTATCTGGTGCTGCTGCCACCAATTAATGGTGCAGTTGCTTACACAGGTACACCTTACTTTACGCAGAACCCCGGAGATCCATACAAGGCGTGGGACATGTCCGCGACGTTTAACTACATGCCCAAACAGTGGATCACCTTCCTCTGGGAGTATGGCTATCGCCATGCGAATGTGCCGTATTGGACCGGGCGAGGCGGGATCACACCTCCTGGCGGAAACACCGGCGGACAAGGCGTATTCGGGGGCGAAAATAGCGGCGGCGGCGCACTTGTGCCGGGAACGACGTTCGTGCCGGGTCCAACTCTGTCAGCCACGCCCGGCAACACCTGCGTGGCAGGGGCGACGGGTTGGTGCCCGGACCTCCGGAGAGACGAACAGAGCATCAGAATGGCCATTATGGTCATGTTCTAGGTTCTTAGCCTGTATTGTCCATGAGGCCGAGGAGAGCATGCCGCGGCAGCAGCGGTTCAGGAACGGAGTCGAACTCCGGCGCTGCTCCGCAGGCTTCTCCTTTGCGCTTCGTATCGCACGGAGAAGGAGAACGAACCTTAGTCCGGCGGATTGAATTTGTCATGAAGCTCAAAGGCGTAACAATTGGTCTTCTACTCTCGTCGGTTTTCGCAGTCTTTTCTCTTGCTGCCTGTAGCCGTGCCCACGGAGATTCGGAGGCGGAGGCGCCGCCTCCTGCCAACGTCGTTTCCGGCGCGGACGTGAATCTTTTCGCCGTCGATCATCCTGAGCAATTTCCGGTAGCCGCGGCCATCGCACGCGCGGCAGCTCCGGAGTTGGTGGTTACCGGCGCCGTGAATCCGGACATCGCTCGCAATGTGCCGGTCATTTCGCTGGCTTCCGGCCGGGTGGTGGGGATATACGCGAGGCTCGGTGACACTGTGCAAAAGGGACAGTTGTTGCTTCGCATTCGAAGTGACGACGTCTCAGGCGGCTTTTCCGATTACCGGAAGGCTGTCGCTGACGAAGCTCTGGCGCGGGGCCAACTCGAACGCGCGAAAGATCTGTACGAGCACGGCGCCGAAGCGAAGGCGGATCTTGAGGTCGCCCAGGACACTGAAGACAAGGCCAAGGTCGACCTTGAAACGACAGCAGAGCATCTCCGTTTGCTCGGCAATGATCCCGGCAAGGTGAACTTCTTCGTGGACCTCCACGCCCCGATCTCGGGAACCATCACAGATCAGCAGGTCACCAATGCCGGAGGCATTCAGGCTCTTGGTTCCAATCCTTTTACAATTTCCGATCTTTCTTCCGTCTGGGTTGTCTGCGACGTCTACGAGAACGACCTGGCCCATGTTCGGATAGGCGATACCGCGGAGATCAGCCCCAATGCGTATCCCGATCACATCTTCAAGGGAACGGTCAGCAACATTGGCGCCATCCTCGATCCAAGCATTCGCACCGCCAAGGTTCGAATCGAAGTGCAGAACCCCGGAATCCTGCGGCTTGGCATGTTCGTGAAGGCCACCTTCCGGGGTCAAACCACTGAGATGCACACCATCGTCCCGGCGTCGGCAATCCTGCACATGCACGATCGCGATTTTGTTTTCGTTCCGGCTGCAGACAAGAAGTTTCGCCGCTTGGAGGTCGTCAGTGGAAATCTCTTGCCGGAGAACGTGAGCTTGCAGGAGATAAAGTCGGGACTCCAACCGGGACAACAAGTGGTCACGAATGCGCTGGTCTTAGACCACGTGCTCACTCAGTGATCTTAAACCTGGCGTCGCTACTTAAGAGAGCTACCGGCAAAAGAGAAACCAGGACATGATTCGCACCCTCGTCGACTTTGCGCTTAACAACAAGTTCGTGGTGTTGGCCGTGACCGCTCTATTGATCGGTTGGGGGATCATCGCATTTCACAACTTGCCGGTGGAAGCGTATCCCGACATTGCCGATAACTACGTCACCGTGATTACCCAATGGCCTGGGCGTTCCGCGGAAGAGGTGGAGCAGCAGGTTACGATTCCCATCGAGATGCAGATGGGCGGGATGCCGCACATGACCTTTCTGCGGTCCGAGTCCATCTTCGGTCTGTCGTTCGTGATCATGATCTTCGACGACAGTTCGGTCAACGACTGGAACCGCCAGAAGGTGCTGGAAAGGCTCACGCAAGTCACGCTTCCCGCTGGACAAAACTTACAGCCTCAAATCGGCACGGACTGGAGCACTACGGGCCAGATCTATTGGTACACGCTGCGAAGCACAAATCCCCGCTACGACTTAATGGAGCTACGCTCGATCGAAGACTGGGTTCTGATCAAGCAGTTTAAGTCCATTCCGAATGTGGTGGATGTTTCCGATTTCGGGGGCACGGTGCGCGAGTATCAGGTGCGCGTCGATCCCAACAAGCTCGTGTCATACGGATTAAGCATTGGCCAAGTGGAGCAGCAACTCGCCAATAACAATATCAATGCCGGCGGCAGTTTTGTAGAACTCGGCATGCAGCAGTTGAACGTCCGCGCACTCGGGCTCTACAGCAGTGTGTCCGACATCGAACAGACGGTCTTAAAGACGCAAACCGGGACGGCCCTTCGGGTCAAGGACATCGCGGAAGTGACGCAGGGCCCGAAAATCCGACTGGGCCACATGGCGAGAGCCAACCACATGGACGACGGGCGGATCATCGACGAGCCTGACGTGATCGAGGCCGCAGTGCTGCTGCGAAAGGGTGCAGAAGAGGAACCCGCGCTCGAGGCCATTCACAAAAAGGTGGACGAACTCAACAATGGCATCCTGCCCCCGGGCGTAAAGATCGTTCCCATGCTCGACCGTAGCGATCTCCTGCACTTAACGCTGCACACGGTGATGCATAACCTGACGGAAGGAATGATCCTGGTCAGCGTTATTCTCTTCCTGTTTCTTCTCAATGCACGTGCCGCCCTCATCGTCGCGCTAACGATTCCGTTCTCGCTGCTGTTTGCATCCATCTGCCTCGATTTAAGCAAAATTCCTGCCAACCTCCTGTCGCTGGGAGCTCTGGATTTCGGAATGGTGGTGGACGGCGCCGTGGTCATGATGGAAAACATTGTTCGCCACATGAGTCACCGCAAAAACGGCAATGGAGTGAAAACCATCGGGGAAACCATCCGAGAGGCCGCCCACGAAGTCCAACGCCCGGTGTTCTACGCCATTGCCATCATCATTACCGCCTATTTGCCGATTTTCACGCTGCAGCGGGTCGAGGGCAGATTATTCAGGCCTATGGCGTGGACAGTTGCCTTTGCCCTGCTCGGCGCTTTGATGTTCTCGATTATCGTCGTGCCTGTTCTGGCAAGCGTGTTTTTCCGCAAGGGAGTCAAGGAACGGCGCAATCCGGTGATGGACTCCTTGACGGATCTCTACCGTAAACAGTTGCGCTGGGCCATTGGGCACCGCTGGGTCGTTGCAAGTGTTGCCATGGCAGCGTTGGCTGGGACGATTTATCTCGGCTTTAGCGGAGTCATCGGAGCGGAATTCCTGCCGCATCTGGATGAAGGCGCAATCTGGGCGCGTGGCACCCTGGCCAATAGCACAAGTCTTTCGGAAGGTGAGAAATTCACCAACAACTGCCGCTATGTCTTCGCGTCCTTCCCGGAGGTGAGCAAAGTGGTGTCGCAGGTCGGAAGGCCTGACGACGGAACAGACACCGGAGGATTCGGTAACACCGAGTATTTCGTTGACTTGAAGCCGAAGGACCAGTGGCGCCCGGTTTTCCACCAAAACAAAGAGGAGTTGATCGCCGCGATGAACCGGGCGCTGGGACGATATCCGGGCGCGATTTGGAACTTCTCGCAGCCGATTGAGGACAACGTCGGAGAAACGCTGACCGGCACCAAGGGCTCCCTTGCGCTGAAGATTTTCGGGGACGACCTGAAGACGCTCGAGCAGAAGGGCGAAGAGGTGGAGGCCGTCATATCGGGCATTCCGGGCATGCATGACGTGAAGCTCCTCCGCGATTTCGGTCAGCCAAATCTTGACTTAACCGTTGACCGCGCCCAAGCGGCACGTTTCGGGATCAACGTGGCGGATATACAAGATGCAGTTCAGACGGCGATCGGCGGAAACGCTGTCAGTCAGGTACTCCAGGGTGAGGCGCGCTACGACGTAGTGGTGCGCTACCAATCACCTTATCGGAATACGGCCGAGGCGATTGCCAGGACTCGCCTGCTTTCCCCCAGCGGAGAGCGGGTATCTCTGGCGCAGTTAACTCATGTCGAGGTCAAGGACGGCGCGTACGACATTTACCGCGAAGGCAGCACTCGCTTCGTGGCGGTAACCTTCAGCGTCAGAGGCCGTGACCTGGGGAGCACAGTTGAGGAAGCGATCAGAAAGATCAAAGAAAAAGTGAAGATGCCACCGGGCTACAGCATCGGTTGGTCGGGTGAGTACGAAAGCGAAAAGCGGGCTGAAGCTCGGCTGGCGGTCATCGTCCCGCTGACCGTGCTCGTCATCTTCATCATTCTTTACACCATGTTTCGCTCGTACAAATGGTCCTTGCTGATTCTCGTAAACGTCCTACTGGCCCGAGTTGGAGGCTTCCTGGCGCTACTGCTTACCGGAACTTACTTCAGCGTGTCCTCGGGCGTCGGCATGCTGGCGCTCTTTGGCGTGTCGGTGCAGACGGGAGTCATCATGCTCGAATACATCAATCAACTTCGGGCCCGTGGCTATACCATCGCGGACGCTGCGGTGGAGGGAGCCGTCCTGAGACTTCGCCCCATCATGATGACAATGCTGGTAGCCACTCTTGGGTTACTGCCGGCAGCGCTGTCGCACTCAATCGGATCTGACTCGCAGCGCCCATTTGCGATCGTCATCGTAGGCGGCCTGATTGCCGACCTGGCCCTGAGCATTTTCATTTTGCCGACCTTCTACGTTTGGGTAGCAAAACCCTCGGATGCTCTCCCGGAGCCGGAGATATCTCTTGAAACATAAGTTTATGAGTTTCCCTGCACGGAAGGCCTGTTCCTTTGTATTGGGATGGGCGACCATCGCCATGCTTTCGGCTACGGCGCTCGGCCAGGGCCCCATTAAGATCACCTTGGACGACGCCATTCGACTAGCGCTTGAGCACAACCACAACCTGCTGGCTGCGCGGACGACCATCCAGCAAAGCGAGGCACAGGAGATTACGGCGAACCTGAAACCAAACCCTGTGTTCTTCACCGACTGGGAATACCTACCGTTCTTCACTCCCGATTCGTGGAACACCACCTACATCCACGACTCGACGGAAGCCGATGCGGGCCTGAGTTATTTGTTTGAGCGTGGCCGGAAGCGGGAGCGCCGTTATCAGGCCGCGAAGGACGTGACAGCCGTGACGCGCTCGCTGGTAGCCGACAATGAGCGCACCTTAACATTTCAGGTCGCTACCTTGTTCATCAATGTGCAGCTTGCTGAATCAACGTTGGACCTCGCCCGCGAGGACCTGAAGAGTTACCAGAAGACCGTTGATCTTAGCGACTTGCGCTACAAAAAGGGCGCTATTAGTGAGGATGACTACCTAAAGATCGACTTGCAACTGCTGCAGTTCCAAAATGACGAAGCGCAGGCGGAACTGGCGACAGTCCAGGCTCTCTCGGACCTGAGGAATATGCTTGGATACGAGTCGGTGCCGGCCACCTACGATGTTGCTGGAGTATTCGACTACAGCCCAGTGCAGGGCAAACTTGAGGACTTCCAGGGGAAAGCCCTGCAAACTCGTCCCGATTATCGCGCGGCGCAGCAGGGCGTTACAGGTGCAAACAGTCAGTACTTGCTGGCTAAGGCGAATGGAAAGCAAGACGTCACCGTTCAGGCCAACTACTCGCACGTAAACGCCATTAATGCCGCGTCTTTCTATGTAAGTGTCCCACTCGCCATTCACAATCGTAACCAGGGCGAGATCGCACGCACTCAGTTCGCCATTGCGCAGTCTCAGCAACAGGAGCAAGCGGCAAACAATCAAGTCCTAACCGACGTACGAGACGCCTACGAAGGCCTCCAGACGAGCGACCGAATCCTGCAACTCTATCGTTCGGGATATCTCGAACGGGCGAAGAAAGACCGCGATATCAGCGAATACGCTTACCAGCGAGGAGCTGTCAGCCTGCTCGATTTCCTGGATGCCGAGCGCAGCTATCGCGCTACGCAACTCGGCTATCGCCAGGCCATTGCCTCCGGCCTCCTCGCCGAAGAGCAACTGCGCGAGGCCGTGGGCACGAGGAGCCTTCCCTAATACAGGTGGAGTCAAGGGATCTGATTGCGGCAGATATGCGGATGCCGGATGGCCAACAAGTTGCGAAGAATTCGACGCCATTGCCAGAACCAAAGGGACTTCGGTACGCAGACCTTGGAGGCAAGAAAGAACGCCGAACAGACGGGGCCATCTATTGATGGTCTCGTTTCCGCCGTGCGCTTTTGACTCGTTTCTTCGAATAAGAAGGAGATGACTAGGTGACGAAACAGGAGGTGCGGGGCTGGATTGAGGAGACCGGTATCATTGCCGCGATTCGAGTTTACTCGGCGGAAGATGCTCTTTTCGCCGCCGCTGCGGTCGCGGCAAGTGGAATCCCGGTCATCGAAATCACATTAACCGTGCCCCAAGCCACCAAGGTGATCTCGCAACTCCTGAAGACCATGCCTGGGATTGTCGTTGGAGCGGGCGGCGTGACGCACGCCGCACTTGCGCTTCAGTGCCTCGATGCGGGAGCCCAGTTTTTGACCAGTGACGGACTTCATCTAGATGTGATTGAGCTCGCCGCAAAGCAGGGTGTCGTCGTGATTCCGGGAGCGCTGACCCCTACGGAGGTTATCACCGCGTGGGGGGCGAGTTCGGATTTCGTCAAGGTGGTTCCATGCGCCCAGATTGGCGGTGAAACCTACATCGGATCCCTGAGTAGAATGTACCCGCACATTCCGCTGATTGCCTCTGGTGGAGTGAATCAACAGAACGCATCGAAGTTTATCCTCGCGGGGGCGATGGCACTTGGCGTGGGCCGGGAATTGATCCCTGCGGAAGCGATACGCCTCCGCCAGCCGGATCGGATTGGCGAATTGGCGCGCCGGTTCGTGGGTTTTGTGAAGAATGGCCGAGACCACTTGGCGGCTCGCAAGGCAAGAAGAATGGCCATTGACGAGTAGTGCTATTCGGGATCGATCTCATCGTCTTTCCGATCAGCGATATTGGCCTCTACTTCACCGTTGTGCGACCGGAATCGCGAATATGATTGTGTTGAAATCGTCTTGCGTTGAGGTGGGCTGGGGTCCGACTTTGCCGAACCAGCGGGGACGGATATTGAAGTTCTGCATGTGGGTGAACAGCAGCCGCAGGGCGGGGTCGAGCGTGGCAACCATCCCGCGGTCACAATTGCACCCACAGCAATCGACAGCACCACGATGGCTCGTTTCATCGTCATTCGGAACTCCCCGCTGCCCCGGTCGGCAGGTTGATCTCCGTGCTTCGGCCCCCTCCAGCGCCAGGGGCAGAGACACCATCGGCCAACAAGTAGTTCTGTAGCTGCATAGCGCTTGTCCAGAGTTCACCCAGCGAACGCACGTAGCTTTCTTGCAATTGAAATAGAGTTCGCTGAGAAATGATGACCTCGGGGTAGGCTGCTGCCATGCTTTGGTACTTGTGCAAATACAGCTCGTAGGCGCGCCGCGCCCGAGGTAGCATCTGGGTGCGATAGCGCTCGGCCTCCAGTTTGCTGGTTAAATATTGCTGCAGCAGTGGTTGCGCTGATTGCGCCAAGGCGAGCTTGATTCGGACCACTTCCTGTTGATCGCGCTCTAGCTCCGCTTTTGCGGCCTCAACATTCCCCTGGTTGCGGTTGAACAGGGGTATCTGAATTGTCACTGTAGCAAAACTCTGTGCGCCAACCGATTTGGGAGTCCCTGGAAGTTCCTCGAAGTTCTGCTGCTCGCCTGCGCGCAAGCTCAGATCGGGCACTGCCTCGCGCTTGTTCCGCTTCAGCACTGCCTCGGCCTGGCTGACCTCCTGCTGCGCCCGCTTTACAGTAGGGCTCTGCTCGGCCAGCGTTTGGAGAAGATGATCGGCGTCGATTTCCGGAGTCTTCTCCAGGTCGCCGTCCAGCAGTGTCAGGGGCAAGTCCGGACTCCCTGCCAATGCAGCCAATAGCCGGAAGGCCTGAATATATTGCCGCTGTGCAGCAGCAAAGCTGAGTTTCGCCTGTTCAGCCTCGACTTCCGATTGCAAAACATCAGGCGCATCCGCCTGCCCGACATTCGCAAGCTGGTGAGCGGTCATGGCAGCATCCGTCGCAACCTGCATAAGTTGGCGACGAATCTCAACTGTCCGCAGTTGTGCCAGTGCTGCATAGAACTGAACGCGAACCGCTCCCTCAATGCTTAGCCTTCGCTCGTCGATACCGATTTCATCAACCATGCGCTGCTGCTCGTAGACCCGTTGCCGTAGATGAAGCTTTCCTCCCAGCACAATGTTCTGCTGGACGAAACCGCCTTGCTCGCCGCCGTGGAAGGAGCCACCGCGGACCTGCTCGCCCAGATACCCAACCGCAGGGTTTGGCCATAGTCCTGCTTGATGCGCAAGCCCCGCCGAAGTACGCGCAACGGCCTGCGCCTGTCGGAGTGTGGGATTGTTCTTTACCGCCATGCTTTCCAGCTCTTCAAGTTTCAGCGCCGGAGTAGTCTTTGCTTCGACGAGCAGATCCGGCTCTTGCAAACCCTCGACGTCTGAAGCGGTCTTTCCGGTCATTGGCTGCGCAGCTTGAGGCAGTTGCATACCCGGCATCTTGTTTTGTTGTCCCTCACAACCGATCGCTCCGAATGTCAAGAACAGCGCAAGACTTGCTAGATAGAGTTCTCTGTTCATTGCCCTTCCCCTTACATCCCGTGCTTCATATTGGGCATTGAGTCCATCTTCATGCCCGGCATGTCTGGTGTTTGAGATTTCTCTCCACGCTCCACCCGCCGCATAACCTCGTCGTATTCGTCAGGCGGCAGAACGCGCAGGAAGGTCATCATTCCTTGCATGAATCCGCTCCATCCCGCGGTGAGGCCGTAGTTTTCAGGCTTCGCCACCATTTTGTCCATGGCCATCATTGGTCCTTCCATGAACGCATCCTGGGGAAACCCAGGAACGCTGTTTGCATTCGGCGCAATATCGCCGCTCTGCGGGCTCATATTCATGTCGGGCATGTCTTGCATCTCCTGTGACTTGCTCGTCTGCGAAAGTGGGCTGTTGCTCATCGGCTGGTCGCTGGTTGATCCGACACCCAGACCTCTCCCGAGGCTGGGACCGTAATCGTCGCCCATCGGAACTCCGGGCTCCCCCGTCAGCATGCCCATACCGTTTTCCATGGAGACCCCTGCAGGTGTGCCTTTGCCAGTGCGCGTAGGGAGGCCGACGTTGGACGACATCTGGTTCATCATGTGGTGCGGCAAATGACAATGCAGCATCCAGGCGCCGGGGTTGTTGGCCACAAACTCAACGTCACGCGATTGGGCGACTCCCACCAGAACGGTGTTGCCAGGGAACCGTGCCGACTCGGGGATTCGGCCGGCTTCCGTGCCGGTCACCTGGAAAGTATGTCCATGCAGATGGATCGGGTGATGATCCATGCCGAGGTTGATGATGCGAATGCGGACACGATCGCCTAGTCGCACAACCAATGGGGTGATCGCGGGACCGGTCTTCCCGTTGATCACCAGCCAATTGAATTCCATGTTCATCGAATTCGGCACCGTGTTGCTGGGTAGCACGGCATACTCTTGCAAGGCGATCAGAAAGTCCTTGTCCACTGCTGGCCGGTACGCCTGCTTCGGGTGCATGATGAACCCACCCAGCATCCCCATCATTTCCTGCATTGCCAAGTGCGAGTGATAGAAGTACGTGCCTTCCTGGTGGAGCGTGAACTCATAGGTGAACCGTCCGCCGGGTTTTATCGGTTCCTGGCTCACGCCGGGCATCCCGTCCATGTTGATTGGGATCTCGAACCCGTGCCAATGCATCGCGGTCGCCTCTGGAAGGTGGTTATCCACCACAATCCGGACGCGGTCGCCCTGGTTCACCTGGATCGTCGGTCCCGGCGCACTGCCGTTGTAGCCCCACAGGTCCAGCACCTTGCCAGGAAGAATCTGCTGCTTCACCGGCTCCGCGACCAGGTGAAACACTTTGACGCCGCCATCCATCGTGTAAGCCAGGCTAGGTATGTCCGGAGTTACGATGGCGACCGGCGGCTCAGAGATATGTCCGCTGTTTTTGTCCACATGAGGGGTCGAGCGCGAGCCGGAAGAATCTTCTGCCGACTCGGCGCCCGCAAGAGTAGGCAGAGAGAGTATGCCGGCACCGATGGCCAGTGCACGATGCAAGAAAGAACGCCTTGTATTCATAGATCACTCACAAAATTAGGTAATTACATGTGCTTGTTTCCCGCAGATGAGCACAGCTCATTTACGGGGATGGAGTACTGCTGACGCAGGGTGGGCCGATCGACTTTCGGCCATGGCCGACTAGATTCGAAGACTTACAGAGAGGGGGCCGAGCGGAAGGAACTTGGTGAGAGCATATTCGTGTTTGGCAGTACCAAACTGGACATCGGGTGCGACCGTAGGAACTGACGCCAGAACCGCGAGGCGCGCACTTCCACACTGGGCAGCATCCAGCCTGTTCACCCGCGAAAAAGTATGCGCTTGCGCACAAGACCGATCGCTGCACTGGGATATGTCTTCAACATTGCGATTGGCCGCGTTGCCCTGTCTGGCCTTGTGTACGTGGCCACAATGCGAAGGAGGCGCATTCGTTTCGGACATACCGGATTCATGTGCCTGCGTAGCCGAGGCACTTACCGTCGGGTTGGCGACGGAACGCACATGGGACAACGAGCAAGACAGTTCACACACAGACGCCGATGCCGGCACGCATAGCAGCAGTGCTGACAGACAGAAGACAAGTACGTGCCTGAACTGCATAAACGTCATTGATGCCATTCTAATGCGAAAGTCGCACTTAAACTGCGCTGAAGATCATCCCATGTTAATCGCCGAGATGACGAAGCGAATTCTCGCAGACCGTGAGCCGGAGCCGGTTGGGCAGCGAATCAATCGTGAACGGGTTGCGCCGGAGACCAGCACAGAACGCCTGACAACCGGATGCAATAAGCGCCGAAATCTGGCTCTTAATCAGTAGGTTGAAGATTCGATTCCTTCCGCGCTCACCAAATTCTTCAATCACATACAGGCCGTATTCAAAAGGTCGTCTCGGCCACTCTAGACGATTTCGTAAAAGGTCAAATCCTGCCCCGGTCTTCCAGACGCCACCAGAATCGAGCAGTCGCAGAATTTGTATCCGTTAGCCGACTTCCGGTTACTGATCCGCCTGTTGCCGGTCGGGACCGCTAATGGCATAGTGGTCCACTCACTAGCGACCGATAATTGCGCGATGGCATCTAATGGCGCGATGGTATCAGTAGCGAACGGCTCCGAACAGGCTCTGCAGGCACAGGACGTTCGCCTTGTAGTTGACACGATCCTCACGCTCGCGTGGTCCATTCGCTCGGACGGCTCCGCTGACCTCTTCAATCAACGCTGGCTCGACTATACCGGCCTTTCGGCCGAACAGGCGCGTGATTGGGGCTGGATCGCTGCCGTTCATTCGGATGACCTGAACGGACTTACGCGCGTATAGATTCGAGCTTGGCAGGAAAGGGAAGGCGAAATGGGCTTACAACCACCCTCCAGGTTATCTGCGGCGCAGTCTAGCGCGGACACTCGGCTCATCGTGGTGTCAAACCGCCTCCCGCTTACTTTGCGGAAAACCGAGGATGGCTGGTCTACCGAGTATAGCTCCGGAGGCCTCGCGAGCGCGATGGATCCTTTGCTCCGAAAGGGCGGTGGGGACTGGATCGGTTGGGCTGGTGGTGGCGGAGAAGAACATGACGAAAGCCGAAGGGCTATTCTTGCCCAGTGGGCGGAAAATGAACGGTGTTTTGCAGTAGAGCTGCCAGAACAAGTGGCGACAGGATTCTACGAGGGCTACGCCAATCAAACTCTCTGGCCAGTCTTTCACAACTTCCCTTCTCACTTGAAATTTGATGCGAAGAGTTGGGAGGCGTATGTCGAAGCAAATCGTATCTTTTCCGAAGCAGTTGTCGATCGCTATAGGCGGAACGACTTAATCTGGGTACACGACTACCACCTGATGCTGCTTCCCCAAATGTTGCGGGACAGGCTGCCCGATGCAGCCATCGGTTTCTTCCTCCACATTCCCTTTTCTTCTTCCGAAATCTTTCCGGTCCTCCCCAGGCGTGAAGAGCTTCTTGATGGTCTTCTTGGGGCCGACTTGCTTGCCTTTCAGACCCATGGACATTTGCAGCAATTCCGCGCTGCACTGCTTCGCGTGCTCGGCATGGAAAGCAAAATCCAGCAGGTTGCAGTGGGAAGCCGTCCTGTCCGTCTAGAAGCCCTCCCATCGGCATCGCGCCGGAGGAATACACCGACCTGCTGGCGGGCGACAAAACTACTGCCGATCAATATGCCGAGTGGGTTGCGCGCTACCGCGGACGAAAGGTACTGCTTGCCGTCGACCGGCTGGATTATACGAAGGGGGTTATCGAGCGCCTGCGTGCCTACGCTGATTTGCTTCGGTCTTCGCCAGAGCTCAAAGAGAAGGTTGTGCTCATCCAGATCGCGGTGCCTACCAGGGAGGGAATCGACACATACCAGGACTTGCGAACCGAGGTGAATCGGCTTGTGGGCGAGATCAACGGCAAGCTCGGCACGCCTGAATGGACGCCTCTTGTCTATATCAACCGCTCAATTGAGCGAACGGAGCTCGTTGGTCTCTACAAATTGGCTGATGTGTGTTGGGTGGGACCCCTGCGCGATGGTATGAATCTTGTGGCAAAAGAATATGTCGCCTGCAAGCCCGAAGGAGACGGGGTGTTGGTGCTAAGCGAATTTGCAGGTGCCGCTGCTGAAATGGGCGAGGCCCTTCTGATCAATCCTTTTGATGAGGAGCGCACAGCGGCCACGATTCAGCGTGCGCTTGCTCTCGACGACCAGGAACGGCGCCAACGCATGATGACACTTCACCGTCGCGTCCTCCGGAATAATGTCTTCCGCTGGGGAGAGAGGTTTCTAAGTGCACTGCAAGAAGCTGCGTCCGAGCGCGGGCGTTACATTGACACCCAACCAAAGCGATTGCGCCCGACGGAAGTTCGCGATGCTTATGCGCGTGCCAGCCGCCGCGCGCTGCTTCTTGATTACGACGGAACCCTGGTTCCATTTGCGAGATGGCCACAGCAAGCTACTCCTCCTGCTCGGATACTCGATCTGCTGAGCGCCTTGGCGTCTGAACCGAAGAATTGCCTCGCGCTGATGTCCGGCCGGTCGGCGGAAAATCTGGATCGTTGGTTCGGGATGATTCGAGGAATATGGCTCGTGGCAGAACACGGTGCCGAGTTGAAGCCTCCGTCCGCGCCCGCATGGGAGTCCTTGCGCCCACAGGTACCGACAGAGTGGAAGTCCACCGTCATGCCGATTTTGGAACACTTCGTCGATCGCACACCCGGGAGCTTTGTTGAAGAAAAGAAATATGCGCTGGTTTGGCACTATCGCATGGCCGACCCGGAATTCGGCGAGTGGCTGGCAAATGAACTGGTATCGATGCTGGAAGCGATGCTAGCCGAGACAGAATTGAGGGCGTTCCGCGGAGAGAAGATCGTCGAAGTGAAACCGGTCTGGGCCAACAAAGGAGAAGTGGTCGAGCGTATCCTGGTGGCGTGCTCCGATGCTGATTTCATTTTTGCAGCCGGTGACGATCGCACGGATGAAGACGTATTTGAACGTTTACGATCCGATGCCTGGACGGTCCACGTCGGTCCGGGACCGACCCGCGCTTCATTTGTCGTTGCAGATGTCGAGGGCTTGTGCAGGGTGCTGGAACTGTTCGTCGAGTCCGGAAACCTCCGCAAGGCATCCTGATTCCTGGATTGCGCTCACTTGGTCAAAGCTCGACACATCATTTTGTGCAATTTTTCTGAAAGATCAGGATTCCTGACAATTCAGCAATTTCCCGCCCTGCGAGCTCCGCCGATTCAATGAATTGGGTTGGCACGGTAACGCGATAATTCTCGGAGAATTGATAATTTGCATAGTTCTTGGTTCGCTTCACCCTCGCGATTGCGAGATTAACGCTACAGACTCTTGCGAAAGAGCATCTTATGCAATGGAACCTAAGAAAGGAGCAATGTGATGTCCACCTCCACCGCCTCACCTCAGCGTCCTCCGTTGCCGCCATTTACACGCGAAACGGCTATTCAGAAGGTTCGACTTGCAGAAGATGCTTGGAACTCTCGTGATCCGGAAAAAGTGGCTCTGGCTTACACAGTTGAATCACGCTGGAGAAACCGCTCGGAATTTGTGAATGGCAGACAAGAAATCGCTGCGTTTCTCAGGCGCAAATGGACGAAAGAGCTGGACTATCGGTTGATCAAAGAGCTTTGGACGTTCGGGGAAAACCGAATCGCCGTGCGCTTTGCCTATGAATCGCATGATGACTCCGGGAATTGGTTTCGCTCGTATGGCAATGAAAATTGGGAGTTCGATGAGAACGGGCTGATGCAGTTGAGGTTTGCTTCCATCAACGATCTGCCAATCAAGGAGACGGAGCGCAAGTACCACTGGGTACCAGGGCGCCGTCCGGATGATCATCCGGGATTAAGCAACCTTGGCTTCTAAGCGCCAAGTCCATTCAAGTGCAGAAAGCACTTTATTGAAAGCGTGAAGGTGAATGAATGGATCGTAATGTGAGTGTGAAATTCCTGAGAATGTTGCAATAATCTGGATGCTGCGGAGAGGGAGGTCACATGTCGAAGATCTTGCCGGCGGGCACGCCGGCGCCTGATTTCACTTTGCGCGTTACGCCGGACCAAACGCTATCGCTCAAGGAACTGCGCGGCAGACCGGTGATCCTGGCCTTTTATCCGGCCGACTGGAGCCCGGTGTGCGGGGACCAGATGGCGCTCTACAACGAGGTGCTGCCCGAGTTTCACCGATTTAACGCCGAACTGCTGGGAATTTCTGTGGATGGCGTCTGGTGCCACGCCGCATTTTCACATGACCACAATCTTCATTTCCCGCTGCTCGCTGACTTTGAACCTAAAGGTGCGGTGGCGAAGCTTTACGGAGTTTACCGCGACGGCGAGGGAGTCTCCGAGCGCGCGCTCTTCGTCGTTGACAAGAGCGGGACGATTTCCTGGAGCTACCTTTCCCCGGTGGCGGTCAATCCGGGTGCTGATGGAATCCTCGAAGCGCTCGAGAATCTTCCCAAGTGAGGCGATCATGGCCAAGTTGAAGGTCCCGGTCAGTCCAGCCGACCACGCCCAAGGTCCCGCCGACGCTCCGGTGACGCTTGTCGAGTATGGCGATTACGAATGTCCGTATTGTGGACGAGCCTACCCAGTCGTAAAGGCGCTGCAGAAGAGGCTCGGAAAGCAGTTGCGTTTTGTTTTTCGAAATTTTCCGTTACGCGAGACTCACCACCATGCCGAAGCTGCCGCCGAAACAGCTGAGTTTGCGGCCACTCAGGACAAATTCTGGGAGATGCACGACCTTATTTATGAGAACCAGCAGGACCTCAGTGATGAACTGCTGTCCGATCTGGCAAAACGCTTGAAGCTCGACGCGACAGACCTGGCAAGGGCGCTAGAAACCGGCGAATTCGCCGAACGCGTGCAGAAGGATTTTTCTGGTGGCGTTCGCAGTGGAGTGAATGGAACACCAACATTCTTTATCAATGGCCAGCGACACGATGCGGACTTCGAGCTGGAGACGCTGGCCCGCGCCATCAGCGAAGCGTTGCCCTGAGTCTCGTGTATGAACACCAAACGATGTACCTGGGTCTCCCTGGACGATTCGCTTATGCTCCAGTATCACGATCGCGAATGGGGTGTGCCTGTCCACGATGACCGCAAACACTTTGAGTTCCTTGTGCTCGAAGCGGCGCAGGCCGGGCTCAGCTGGTCGATCGTGCTCAAGAAACGAGAAGGTTATCGCCGCGCCTTCAGCGAGTTCGATCCCGAGAAGGTGGCGAGGTATACCGCGAAACGAATTCAGAAGCTCATCTTGGATCCGGCGATCATTCGAAACCGGATGAAAATCGAAGCGGCCGTACGCAACGCGCGAGCGTTTCTCGCAATTCAGGAAGAGTTCGGCAGTTTTGATGCTTATTGCTGGCGGTTCGTCGATGGACGTCCCAAACTCAACCGGTGGAAGGCAATGCGCGAGATTCCGGCGATCTCGCATGAGTCGGACGCGTTTAGCAAGGACCTCAAACACCGCGGATTCGGCTTCGTTGGTTCGACCATTGTCTATGCGCACATGCAGGCGGTCGGCATGGTGAACGATCACCTCGTCGACTGTTTTCGATATCGAGAGGTTCGGCGGCTGGACACTGTCACCTAGCCCGCCGGCTTACCGGCGGACAGACAGCGCGGTGACCGCTCGGCTCGTCTTGCGCACGCTTGAGCCACCAGCCCGGATAGAGTGTTCCGTGAGGTTACGAGGAGGTGCCCATGAGGCTCATCACAAACATCCTCTTTCCTGTGGACTTCTCACCTTCCTGCATCGCGATGGCCCCTTACGTGAAGAGGACCGCGACTTTGTTCGACGCCCGGGTATCGCTGATCCATGTGTTCGACCCTGCCAGCTACAACGGCTTCGAACTCTATCTTAGAAGGGCCCCGGAGATCGCAGAGGAACATCAGACCATCGGGCGCAACCGGCTCAATTCGTTCCTGCGGGCCGAGTTTCCGATCGCAGATCACCCGAGAATTCTCGTGGCCGGAGATGCGGCAACAGAGATCGCCGTGGCCGCCCGGAGTGGGTTCGATTTCATCATAATGCCCACGCATGCTGGTACTTTCAGGCGGATGCTCCTTGGTTCTACAACCGCCAAAGTGCTCAATGACGCTGATTGTCCGGTGTTGACCAGCAGACACGCTGAGACGATAGCTGCGCGACCGCTGGGGCACCGCGAATGGCTATGCACCATCGGCTTAGGTGAGGACTCAGAAAGAGTGCTCCGCTATGCCCATGAGGCCGCGGCGGAAGCGCACGGTAACCTCCACATTATTCATGCCATCCAAGTCACCGATCCCGCTTTGCCTGTCCAACTGGAACTCGAGGAACAAATTCAGTCTGAGGAAAGCCAAAAGGCGGGTCAGCGCATTGCCGACCTGCAACGAAGAGTTGGATCCGATGCGCCGGTTCGAATCGTGATCGGCCCCATCAAGGAGGCGCTGCTTGAAGCTGCGAGGCGATTTGACGCTGACGTGCTAATGATCGGAAGAAGTCCTCGATCGGGCGCTGATGGCCGCATACGGGATTTGACCTACGCCATCGTACGTGACTCACCGTTTCCGGTTTTAAGTATCTGATCTTAACGAAAGTGATGACGATTGGGTCCACAGTGTCATGGGTCCTTCTTTGCCGGCGCAGTTGCGGTCGTCTCGATCGAAGACGTCGTCAGGAACACAACCAAGCCTGCGGCCACTGATGAGCCTTTTACGGTCCTGCCGTCATCTCAAGAAGAAAGATTCGCTTGGCGACGTACATAGGACGTGATGCCCGAACAAACAGAGACGGCTCCTTTCATCGACGGACTCTACAGAAAGTTGGTTGAAGGCGGGATCGAGTATTTCTTTCCCTCGGCGAAGTTCGATGTGCTCAAGGCAGACTCAGATGCGGGCGAACGCAGGATCACGGCGACTTCTCACGGGACGTCGCTAATTCTCAACTGGCTCGGGTCCCGGTATTCCCTCACGCGAGATGAACCTTTCTCTGAAGCGGAGTCGAAGCTGCTGTCCAGTATCGGCGCGGTTCTGGACTCCCGGTACCGGATGATCGTCGACGTTGCCCGAGTCGAACAGCGATTCGAACTCTTTCGAGGTCTCCCCGAGGACCGCCACGTTTCCGCCTTTATCGACGGCGCTCCGTATGCGCAGAGAGTGTGGGAGGGACCCGATCGAGTGGAAGATGCGATCGAGGTCCTTCGCACCAGTTCGCTCAGCACCTACGAAAACCGGCGCATTTCTACCGGCGTTCTTCTCTTCGGGAAAGACCCTGATCCTTGCCATGAAGTGCCGGTCACTCCTCTCGATGCCCTGCGCTACTCTCCAGCATTGAATTCAATCCGGAGCTTCTACCGGCTCTGTGACGGCCTGCAAACTCTGGCCCTGGTTGATAAGGACGGCTTCCTGGTCGAAATCATCGATGTAGAACAGTGGGCCCTGCCTTTTTCAGATACGGAACTTCCGGTGCCTAGTCCCACGCGATATCACACACACAGCGCAGCCACGCTGTGCGGTGGACATGTTTGCATGATTCTTACTCCCAACGGGGAAATGAAGATCTTTGCCAACGGACTGCAGGTTTTCCGTTTCTGGGACGGCCGATGGAGACTCATAGACTCTGAGCGAAAGTATGCCCTGTGGACGGAGGCGATTGGGAACGTCGAACTTGCGGAGCGGTTGTTTGGAGCGGCCCTCAACCTAGCGGAGGACCGCCGCGGCGGTCTATTGGTCGTACTCGACGATCCGAACACCGCCCGGAAGCTGGTGTCGAGGACTGATTTGCTTTCACCTTTGCCCAATCATGGCGAACATCCTGTCGCCGGTACAAAAGACCAGCTGCACTACTTGTTGCATCAGAAGCGCGCACTCGATGTCCCAAGCACGGTTCTGGAGACCGTAGCTCGGATTGACGGCGGAATCGTGCTGGACCGCGAGTCCAATCTCCTGGCGTTTGGCGCCATTCTCCGGCACCCGGATTTGGCGGACCTGCATCCGGAAAACATTGAAGGCGGCCGCACAACTGCCGCCATCTCCGCCTCGCGATTTGGGAGCGTCCTCAAGATCAGTGAAGACGGATTGATCTCATTCTTTCAGAACGGTAAGTGCATCTGGGACCTATAGACATTTTTGGCGAAGATCGAGAGTCCCCGGGGTTAGCCTGCAGGCATGTCGCCACCCCCTACCCATGTATCCTCGCATAGCCGCGCTGCTAAGATGCATCCGAAGTTTTTAGTGGGTTTTCTTCAAGACTCGAGCGACCAACTCGTCCAATCTCGAAAGCAAAAGCTTCAGGATGGGAGACCGGTTCGACTTTCTGTAGCCGAGCACCAGATCGACAGTTGGCGTATCTCTCTTCAGAGGGCGACTCGTTACAGACGAAGGGAGAAAGTTCTGTGCGTACGCAGGTAACAGCCCTACGCCGCGCGTCGACGCTATTAAGGACATTCCCATGGCGAGATGGTCCGCCTCGTGAGCTGGCGTGATATTGATTCCGGACCGCTTCAGGTAATTGTCGATGACCACCCGCAGTACAGGAGCCGTGTCCGACACGGTCACGAATGTCTCGCCTACTAGGTCACTCGGACCAATGGCTTTGAGCGCAGCCAGGCGGTGGTCCTTACGAAGAACGACCATCAAGGGCTCCTTGACAACAAGACGGAACGCCAAGTCTGGAGCCCCTCGTTCCCTTCGAAGAAAAGCTGCATCGATTTTTCCTTTCGAAAGGCCCTCCGCAAGCAGCGGGGAATATTGACTCGATATCGTCACGTCGACATTAGGGAGTTCGTCGTGCAAGATCCGCAAAGCTTCGGGCATCCAGGTCAGCTCGTGTCCGGTCAGAAAACCTATGACGAAGTGAGGCTTGGGAGGATGAGCGACCCGGCGCGCAGCTTCGGTCGCCGCTTCCACCTGCGATAGCACGGAGCGGGCGTGATCGAGAAAGGCGCGACCCGCCGGTGTCAGTTCGATCCCGCGAGCGCGGCGCGTCAAGAGTCTCGTACCTACCTCGTCCTCAAGATCTCGAATCTGCCGACTCAACGAGGGTTGTGACGTGTGCAGTTTTTGCGCTGCCGCCACGGTTAGACTTCCCGCCTCGGCAACTGCGACGAAATAGCGAAGATGTCGTAACTCCATTTTTACTCCCATGCTTGTGAAGCATCGCTCACAGCTTAACAAAGTATGCTTCGACCGCGCGACCAACGCCAACCATCGCAATCTAAGTACGTGATCTTAGGTAATGCGGAAACGGCCCTGGCAGACGTGAGTCATACCTGATCTGCATGGGTTCCTGATCAAGGAGGTAGTTGCTATGAGTACACCAGTTGTTCTAGTTACTGGAGCACTGACCGGCATCGGTCGCGCTGCCGCAATAATCTTTGCGCGAGAAGGGGCACATGTTGTCGTGTCCGGTCGTCGAGATAAAGAAGGGCAAGCGTTAGCTGAAGAGCTAAACGCGCTCGGAGCAGAGGCCATCTTTGTTCGTACTGACGTCCGCAATGACGATGATGTGCGTAACCTTGTGGATGAAACGGTCAACCATTTCGGACGTCTGGATATTGCAGTCAATAACGCTGGGACGGAAGGGGTGCCCGGCCCTGTGACGGAGCAAACTGCCGAGAGCTATGCGGCGACGTTCGACACGAATGTGCTCGGCACGTTGTTGAGCATGAAGCACGAACTGCGGGCGATGCTGCCACAGGGGAGCGGCAGCATCGTCAATGTCTCGTCCGCCTACGGAAGCGTCGGTGCTGGCGGGGCATCCGTTTATGTAGCCAGCAAACATGCGGTGGAAGGACTGACGAAGTCCGCCGCACTGGAAGTCGCGGGCACCGGTGTGCGCGTTAATGTGGTGGCTCCGGGCACTACAGATACCGGTATGCTTACACGCTTCACCAATACAGATGACAATAAAGCGGCGCTCGTCTCGACCGTGCCATTTAAGCGTCTCGCAGCACCGGAGGAGATCGCTCAGGTGATCGCTTTTGTCGCTTCGGCAAATGCGTCGTACATGACCGGCGCTTCGATCCCAGTGGATGGAGGGATGATCGCAGACTAAATCCGGTTTGTGCAGGTCAGGCGGCATGTTGACTTCTATCCGAAACGGGTGGATTAAGTAGCAGAGCAGCACCTGACGTGAAGAAAGTTCGTCAGAATTGGAGGGGTATCAATGGCTTCACTGCAAGGCAAAAGTGCGTTAGTGACTGGCGCGTCGCGGGGAATCGGGCGCGCCACCGCCTCCGCTCTTGCTGAGGCGGGCGCGCATGTCCTGGTTCACTACGGCCGCTCCGTCCAAGACGCGGAATCTGTGGTTGCCGACATCCGTTCAAAGCAAGGACACGCGGATGCCATCAGGGCGGACTTAGGAACGCCAGAGGGCGCGACATTGTTGGCCCGGGAGGTTCGCTCAATTGTTGGCGAGCGTTTGGATGTGCTCGTGTCTAACGCTGGGATCTCCAAGGCTGCAACTATCAGGGACCATACGGTGGAGGATTTTGACAATCTCTTTGCAACGAATGTGCGAAGTCCATTTTTCCTGGTGCAGCAGCTCATGCCCATTCTGGGTGAAGGCTCGAACATCATTGTGATCTCTTCGATCGGGGCCCACGCCGTAGTTGGGAAGCCCGGCTTGGACAACCCTTCGATCCTTGCCTACGCCTCGACCAAAGGAGCATTAGAGA
>Ga0209380_10000131_pt1 | contig 47199 bp, 39 predicted proteins | sample HubBroMetageWFT6_FD_188347 | JGI IMG/M metagenome (GOLD analysis project Ga0209380, IMG submission 188347) | Warmed and freeze-thawed soil microbial communities from the Hubbard Brook experimental Forest, New Hampshire - Hubbard Brook CCASE Soil... | ecosystem: Environmental > Terrestrial >...
ACATGCAGGATGCCCGAGATGACCGTGCGGTCGTCGACGCGCGGCTTACCCGGCCTGCCGCGTGGCAGGTGCGGGCTGAGCGCCTCCCAGGCCTCATCCGACAACCAGAATAAACTCTTCGCCATGACGATCGCCCCCAGCGACTCAAATCAGGCGCAAATATATAATCAGAATCAATAAACTGTATGGGTTCTCAACCTAGTCCATAATATCGCGCGAACTCTCGCGGCCTGGAGCTGAGCGTTTAACGCGGGCTTGTGAGTCGAAAGCTGCTGCGCCCGGTGTCGCGAGTCGGCGGCTTTGCAAAGCAGATATACGTGACGGTGCACTTATCAAGGATCCGGGCTCTGCACAGTTCTCGCCGTGATGCTCAACCGCCGTGGGCGACGCTGCGGAGCTTCGTAAGCGACAGCCAACTTGCGGGAAGTCAGCATCTAATTGCCTGCTGATTTCCCAAACGTTGATGCTCGATATGGTAACCAGCGCTCCGTCGCCTCGCTCAGCGGGCTCGCGCGCGAACGAGTGTGGTCACGGAATTGAGTAACCATACGAGGCTGTCAAGATCGAATTTGGTCATTGGCTATTCCCGACTGGATCAAAAACTGGAGTCCACTGAACGGACTCGACCCGTTTAGCGCCGGTCGCCAACATTATGAGCCGGTCGAAGCCGAGCGCTGCACCACTTGCGTCCGGCATATCGGCCAGGGCTGCGAGCAAATCCTCGTCGATTGGGTGAGAAGCGCCGAAAATGCGCTGCTGCTTCTCCATGCTCGACGCGAACCGCTGCCGTTGTTCAATAGGATCGCGCAGCTCGTGGAAAGCGTTAGCCAACTCGACACCGCAGCAATAGAATTCGAAGCGCTCCGCAACGCGTGGATCATCGGACCTTATCTGAGCGAGCGCCGCCTCGCTTACTGGATAGGCGTAAAGGACAGTTGGTCGCCCTATACCTAGATTGGGTTCGACGCGCTCGCTGAGGACTCGGCTGAAGATGTCCGACCAGTCATCATCAGATGCGACCCGAATACCGCGATCCGCCGCTTGTTGGGCGAACGCTTTGGTATCCAAATGGCCGCTCCTCGATAGGCCGTCGTAAAGGTCGATGCCGGCATAGCGGCGAAACGCATCTCGCACCGTTATTCGCTCTGGGGGGTCGAATGGACTTGCCTCCCGGCCACGGTATGCAAACACCTTCGCTCCGGCAATATGAGCGGCGAGCGCGATTACAGCAGCACAGTCCTCTATGACGCGCTCCAACGGGGCGTGTGCCCGGTACCACTCCAACATCGCAAACTCGGGCGCATGCAAGGCCGTTCGCTCGCGGTTGCGGAAGACGCTAGTCAGTGAAAATATTTTCCGCTCCCCCGCCGTTAATAGCTTTTTCATCGCAAATTCTGGTGAAGTATGCAGATAGGCGTTGTGCGGCGACCCGTCAGGCAAAATCAGCGCCGTTTTGAATCCGTGCAAGTGCGTCTCATTCCCGGGTGAAGCCTGGAGGGCAGCGGGTTGCACTTCGATGAAACGTCTGGCACAGAACCAACGCCGCAAGGAAGTCAAAACCCGCGCTCGGGTGAGTAACCAATCGCGCCGTTCAGCGTATCGGGCTTTGCCCCAAAAAGGTCGGATCACAGAGGTGGTCAAGAGTGACCGCGGCGCGAGACGAGACAGGGTTGAGGTCGATCCTGTCCGGCCTTTGGCGCCAAAATTTGGATGTTTCGGGTCATAGTCGCCAATCTGCCACTCAACAAACACCCACAATCTCGAGGGCGAAACATGCCCTCAGTTTCCGAGGATTAAACGTGAGAGTTATCGCGAGTTCAATCCGCAAAGGCAATATTATTGAACGAGAAGACGGCCAGCTGTGTGTAGTTCTTTCTGCGGAAAGCTTTCACCCGGGTAAAGGAACTCCAACAACTCAGATCGACATGCGCCGCCTTTCCGATGGGGTCAAGGTTACAGATCGATACAAGACGACAGAGCAGGTGGAGCGGGCATTCGTCGAGGACGAGAATTTTGACTTCCTTTATGCAGACGCCGATGGCTACCATTTCATGAATGCTGGCACCTACGACCAAATTCAAGTTCCTGCGGAGGTGATCGGGGATCAAGCCCAATGGCTTCAGGAGGGTATGAAGGTCATTTTGTCGATATTCAACTCGACCCCGGTCGCTATTCAATTGCCGCCCCGCGTCACGTTGGAAGTCACGGAGACCGAACCAGCGATGAAAGGCCAGACCGCCTCGTCGTCCTATAAGCCGGCGAGACTCGCCAACGGTGCTCGGGTAATGGTTCCACCTCACATTGCAGTCGGCGTTCGGATCGTCATTCAGACCGATGACGGAAGCTACGTTGAACGGGCGAAGGACTGATGGCTCGGGAAAATCACTAGCAACGCATTCCACTGCTAAAGAAGACTCGCAATTCAATGTGCGATGTTCAGATGGTCTCCTGGTTAGCACCTTCTATCTGTGGAATAAGCAATTTTTCGCTCAACAGATTTTTTCGAGACGCCTGTAAAAAATTGGTATTTAATCCTACGAGTTTTCACACGTAGATGGGCCGCCGGGTCTCAACCAGCGACCGTCTTTCGAAACATTGAATATGACAAGAAGCACATCTAACCTAAGTGATGCGCAAGGTTTGTTGCCAACTGCGGAATCGCGTTGGTCGCACGATCGCGCTTTTTTGCCCGACAAGGCGCAGGCCGACCTAGTTGCACGCGAACTCCCGCTGGAATTGGCTTTTCTTGCCGGCGAGGACCTTTCGTCAGAATTGATGGTGGGCGGTGAAGGCGCGACGCCAAGAGCGATTTGGTCGCTTGATTGGCTTTTGAGCGAAGGTAAAATAATTGAAGAAGCGTACTATCGTGCGTTGGCAATTCACTTAGGATGTGAATATTATAGTGGTGACCCTCCACTTGCAAGTACTTTCGACGCTGTAAAAGGGCTACGGTGTGGCGTGGGACCGCTTGAAGCGCGGGCTGCAGGGCCTCGGATAGTTGTTGCACCTCCTGCACAGTTCGTTCCGCGGCTCATTGAAGCGACACGTTCGGGCTCAATTCGTTCTGGCTCGTTTGCACTGGCTTCACCACAGCGGTTTGCAAGCCTAGTTCGTGCGTATCGCGGTCCAGATCTTCTCGATGTCGCTCTCGATCGTCTGCCCGCTAGCCTAACCGCAAGGAAAGGGATGACTGGTTTCCAGACCGCGGCGGTCGGCATCGCTGCGATACTGGTGTTCTTCCTTGGCGTCGCAGATTTCGAAGTTTTGTGCACCCTTTTATCAGCGGTACTCTGGCTCATCTTTTCGGCCTCGGTCATGCTTCGATCGATGGCCGCGATCGCAAATGGACCAGAAGTTTTTCCCTCGAAAGTTACTGATGACGAGCTTCCTAACTATACCATCGTGGTTGCGCTTTACCGCGAGGCGAGTGTCGTCGAAGACTTGGTGAAAGCGATCGACACGTTAGATTATCCCAAGGGAAAACTTGATATTAAATTGGTGGTCGAGCAGCGCGATGTCGAAACGTTCAGCCGGCTCGTTGAGCTGCGCTTGCCTGGCCGCTACGAGGTCATCGTGGCTCCGTTGGGGAAACCCCAGACAAAGCCGCGAGCGCTGAACATCGCCTTGTCTAGCGCGCGAGGAGACCTGATCGTCGTTTACGACGCTGAAGATATCCCCGCCTCGAATCAACTGCGCTTGGCCGCATCACGTTTCGCCGCCGATAAAGATCTGGATTGTCTCCAGGCTCGTCTGGCCATCCGGAATCACGGCGAATCGTGGCTGTCCAAGCTTTTTGCGATTGAGTACGCAATATTGTTTGATGTTATTAACCCGGGCTTATGTGCTCTTGATTTGCCGATTCCCCTCGGCGGCAGCTCGAACCACTTTCGTGTTCGGTCCCTGGTCGGAGTCGGAGCCTGGGACGAGTGGAACGTCACCGAAGATGCGGACCTGGGAGTTCGTCTGGCGCGCTTTGGCTACCGGGTGAAGGCGCTTGATTCGGACACTTGGGAGGAAGCTCCCTTCGAGGTCGGAAATTGGTTCCGGCAACGCGTGCGATGGCAAAAGGGCTGGATGCAGACGTTGATTGTACACGCGAGGCGACCGATTTTTTTTTGGCGCGACCTCGGGCCTCGACGAGCGGTCGCCGCGGCGACCTTGATCGTAGGAGCGATTTTTGGATGTTTATTCTGGCCGGCTTTCGCAGTCGGGACGATTTGGCGTGCAGTTACCGCCGGGCAGGGCGCAATGTCCCCGTGGAGGGAAATGAGCGACGTCTTTACCTACATCCTTGCGCTATCGGGCGTTTGGACAATTCTCTTGCCCGCGGTAATCGCCGCCAAGTTCCGCCGCTTAAATGTAACAGCAAGCGTGCTTCTGCTGCTCCCCGTCTACTATCTTCTGGTGAGTGTGGCGACTTGGGTGGCGATGCTTGACCTGGCGTTACGGCCGCATTACTGGGCGAAGACTACCCATGGTAGAAGTCGACAGCGGCAAACTCCGGTAACCCGCCGAACGCAGCTATCAACTTAGCTCGCTCGGGTCTCCTAGGCGGCCTCGTGGATTCCGCCTCTACCGCCCCTTCCTTCCGCCCGGCGTGAGCACGAATGGACAAAATGTCTCCGCAAGCTTTGGCTGAAGCCGCACAAACGTCAAAAGCGTGGCCTTTCGAAGAAGCGCGAAAGTTAATGGCGCGACTGGAACGCTCAGAACGCAAAGAGGTGATTTTCGAGACCGGGTATGGCCCGTCGGGTCTGCCGCATCTCGGAACCTTTGGCGAAGTGGCGCGCACTAACATGGTTAGGCACGCCTTTCGCGTGCTGGCTGGAGACAGCGTCAAGACAAGGCTGATCGCCTTTTCAGACGACATGGACGGTTTACGCAAAATTCCGGACAATGTTCCCAACCGCGACATAATACTGCCTCACCTCGGCAAACCGCTGTCGCAAGTCCCTGACCCGTTTGGCCAATATGCCAGTTTCGCCGAACACAATAACGCGCGGCTGCGGGCTTTTCTTGATCAGTTCGGATTTGAGTACGAATTCATGTCGTCGACCGAATGCTACAAATCTGGCCGCTTCGATAGGGCATTGTTGCGGATGCTTGATTGTTTTGACGAGGTACAGGCCATCATGCTGCCCTCGCTACGTAAGGAGCGAGCCGCGACCTACTCGCCCTTTCTTCCGATTCATCCTCGAACAGGGGTCGTCATGCAGGTCCCAGTGCTAGAGCGCCGCCGGGACCTCGGCGCCATCCGATGGCGCGATCCTTCTACTGGGGAGGAGTTTGAAACCCCCGTGACCCGCGGACATTGCAAACTGCAATGGAAGCCGGATTGGGCGATGCGGTGGTATGCGCTGGGCGTGGATTACGAAATGGCGGGAAAAGATCTGATTGATTCCGTTAAGCTGTCGTCTCGTGTCGCGCGAGTTCTTGGGTCCGACCCGCCGGTGGGATTCAACTACGAGCTTTTCCTCGACGAGGATGGCCAAAAGATTTCGAAAACGAAGGGCAACGGCCTAACGATTGAACAATGGCTGGCTTACGCTAGTCCAGAGAGCCTCGCGTCGTTCATGTTCCAGAAACCGACGGCTGCGAAGCGACTCTATTTCGACGTGATCCCTCGCGCGGTTGACGACTATCTCGGATTTCTCGAGGCCTATCCGCGTCAGACATGGAAGGAACGGCTGGGCAATCCGGTGTGGCATATTCATGGCGGAGCACCCCCGGAGCCCGAAGTCCTGACCCACGACGGATCCGGCCGCGCCACAATTTCCTTCGCTATGCTGCTCAATCTCGCCGCGGTTTCCAACGACGAAAATCCGTCAGTTCTTTGGGGGTTCCTTCGCCGGTACTGTCCCTCGGCTTCGCCTCAGACCCATCCCGGTCTCGATAGCTTGGCTCGCTATGCGGTCATCTATTTTCGCGATTTTGTGGCTCCGAAGAAGCGGTATCGCGAGGCCGACGACGTTGAACGTGGCGTGCTTAGGCAACTTTCATCGAAACTGGCACAATTACCCGCGGACGTCAGTGCGGACGAGATCCAACATGCGCTCTACGATATCGCCCGGCCAATTCCCCGATATCAGGACCAGTCGGCAAAGGGGGCGACGGTGGCTCGGCCGGGGGTCTCAAACGAATTTTTCAATATGATCTATGCCGTCCTTCTCGGCGAGAATCGCGGGCCGCGCTTAGGATCATTCATTGCGATCTATGGATTAGATGAGACGCGAAAGCTAATCGACAAAGCGCTGGCAGACGAACTTGTCAGCGAAAATCGAGCATGACTCTTGTGTAGGACCGCTGCTGGCGCTTAGCGTTTTCGCCGAGACGGACTTTCCAGCGTGCGCGCAAGCGTTCGCATGTCCGCCCAGGCAAATCTCTTATGTGCTGGCTGCCGTAGCAAGAAAGCCGGGTGGAGCATCGCGAGCGCCTGGATATCTCGGCCGGTTTGACCTGGATAGGGGAGCCACGAGCCCCTCGCACGCATAATCCCTCTGCGGACGCCCAAGAGTGCGCGAGCTGCGGATCCACCGAGGCAAACCAGGTATTCAGGGTCGGCGAGCTCAATCTGCCGCTCAATGAAAGGCAGACAGATCTGCGTCTCCTGAAGGGTCGGGGTTCGGTTGCCCGGAGGCCGCCATGGTACGACATTGGCGATGTAGACGTTCTGTCGATCCAGTCCAATCGCGCTCAGCATGCGATCCAACAATTGCCCCGCTCTTCCAACGAATGGGCGCCCGATTCGATCTTCACCCTCCCCTGGGGCCTCGCCGATTAGCATGATCCGTGAGCCAGGGCGGCCGTCCGCGAACACAAGTTGGGTGGCGGTGCGTTTGAGCGTGCAACCGTCGAATTCAGCCATTACGGACCGTAGTGTCTCTAAATCAGCTGCTGTTTGCGCAAGCGCTCGCGCAGAAATTTCAGCGGTCTCGGGCATTTTTTTCGAATGCCCGTCTCGAACCGCGCGCGATGCAGTCTCAGACAAAGAGCGCGGAGATTGGTGTGTCGACTCTGAGGCGTTTGGCGCGCCGCGCTCACCTCCGTCTCCGGCGAGAACGTCTGCGAAACGATCATGCGGCATTTCGTCAAGCGCATTGGTGACGCCGACCCGAATCCACCAACGGAGCGAGTCGATCGCCTGGGGCTGGCCGAGTTGAAGCTCGATTTTCGAAGCCATTTGGTTTGACCCAGTCCAACGCTTGCGCGGCGCGGAGACAAGCTATCATAGTGGGCCTTAAGCGGCACCGTGCGGCGAGTTGTGAACAGGCGCGGCGGCCTCCTGCGCACGGTGATCCAGCGACCGGGACCTGACGGCGAGGGGTATCATGAGCCAAGAGTCGATATTACCCCCGCGAGAATCGATGCATTACGACGTCGTGATCGTCGGTGCGGGTCCCGCTGGTTTGGCCGCGGCCATTCGCCTCAAATCGCTGAACTCTGACATCTCCGTTGTCGTCGTGGAAAAGGGCTCGACGATCGGGGCGCATATCCTCTCAGGAGCTGTAATCGATCCGATTGGACTTGATCAGCTCGCGCCCGACTGGCGGTCGGATCCAGAGTGCCCGCTCAAAACTCGGGTGGCGACGGATCAATTCTATTATCTGACCAAGACCAGAGGGGTGCGATTGCCCAATTGGGCAATGCCCAGACTGATGAGCAATCACGGCAATTTCATCGGCTCGTTGGGCGGAATCGTACGCTGGCTCGGTGCACGCGCCGAGGCGCTTGGAGTTGAGATCTATGCGGGATTTGCGGCGACTGAGCTCTTGTACGGCGACAAGCGGGAGGTGGTCGGCATCGCGACGGGCGATATGGGCGTTGGCCGCGACGGTCATCCGAAGACGGGATTCACACGGGGGATGGAGCTTTTCGGCAAATATATCCTCCTCGCGGAGGGCGCGCGAGGATCGCTGTCGAAGCGGGCGATCGCTCGTTACGGTCTCGACTCCGTGAGCGGGCAGCAGAAATACGGAATCGGTCTCAAAGAGTTGTGGCAAGTCTCCGACAATGTGTTTTCGTCCGGCCTCGTTCAGCATACTTTTGGTTGGCCGCTGTCCAAAGGCGCGAGCGGCGGCTCATTTCTGTATCATTACGGCGACCGGTTGGTTTCGGTCGGGTTTGTGGTCCATCTCAACTACGAAAATCCGACGCTCTCACCCTTCGACGAGTTTCAGCGCTTCAAGACCCATCCTTTGGTGCGCGATACCTTTGTCGGGGGCAAACGGATCGCCTACGGCGCGCGCGTCATCGCCTCTGGTGGTTGGCAATCCGCGCCGAAATTGGTCTTTCCCGGAGGGGCCCTCATCGGCTGCTCGGCAGGCTTTGTGAACCTTGCCCGCATTAAGGGCTCCCATAACGCGATCCTGTCGGGAATCTTGGCCGCCGAGAAGGCGTGCCAGGCCCTAGCGGAGGGTCGGACGAACGATGAGCTGAACGACTACGAGAGTTCTTGGCGAGATTCGGTAATCGGCCGCGATCTTTACAACGTTCGCAATGTCAAACCTCTTTGGTCGCGATTCGGACTGGTCCCGGGCGTCGGGCTTGGTGGACTCGATATGTGGACGAACGAATTGTTTAAGTCCTCAATTTTTGGCACGCTCAAGCACGGCAAGCCTGATAGCGACACACTCAGACCGCTCTCCGAAGTAACTCCCATCGTTTACCCGAAGCCCGATTCCGTATTAACGTTTGACAAGCCGTCTTCCGTCTATCTTTCCAATACCAACCACGAAGAGGATCAGCCCATTCATCTTCGGCTGCATGATCCTGACATTCCCATCCGTGACAATCTGCCCCGGTTTGGGGAACCATCGCGCCTCTACTGCCCAGCTGGCGTCTACGAAGTTGTTTACGCGAATGCGGCAGGGGATGGAGACCCGCGCTTTGTCATCAACGCGCAGAACTGCGTCCACTGCAAAACTTGCGATATCAAGGACCCGGCCAAAAACATAGAGTGGGTCCCGCCCGAGGGCGGAGGTGGGCCGAACTATCCGGATATGTAGCTTTGGCGCAAAATTGCCGTTTTCGACTGTCAGCGAAAGCACGGAAAAGAATCCTCATTGCGCTCGTCGGAGAGACCAGCGTGGGTTCCATGCTGGAGCTCACAGTCGTTTGCTAACCGACAACTGCGGGAAGGCGTAAGACATGCAGAGCCGATGCCAATATTTAAAGCTGCGGGGCGCCTTTTTCTTCGCTGGCGCTTTGTCACTGTCGGGCGGCGCTATTGCCGCAGCTGTCCAGACCGAACCTGGATCGGAAAAGTTCGAAATTGGGGGTAGCCAACCCGGAAATTATCTTTCGGCTCTTATCGCAAGCGCTGATCGGGACACGCCTGCCGCGGAGGTCTACTACCGGGAAGCTCTCCGAGTAGACCCTCGAAATCCCGATCTCCTTGAGCGCGCCTTCGCCGCTGCTCTGTCCAACGGGGATGAGACGAGCGCCAGCTCCCTTGGCGAACGGCTCCTTGGGCGCGACCCTAATAACAACCTTGCCCGTCTCGCAATGGCAGTTCGCGACATCGAGCAAGGACAATTCGCGTCCGCGCGAGCCCACTTGGCCGGCGCTGACGCAATGCGCGTGCGTGACGTGACGGCGGCGCTTCTTACCGCCTGGTGTTACGCGGGACAGTCTGACCTCCGTCGCGCGCTCGACGCGCTCGACCGCATTCGAGACCCGTCGGTGTTCGCATTTCGCGATTATCACGCGGGCCTGATTGCTGGTCTGCTGGGAAACGCTGCGGAGGCCCAGCGGCGTCTGAAGTCCGCGTATGACGATGATAAAAACAGCTTGCGGTTCGCGGACGCTTACGCCCGACTCCTGTCGGAGCAGGGCGATTTGGCTGGAGCAACAAAAGTCTATGAGGATTTCTCCACCATCATTCCTCACCATCCGCTCATCCAGCGAGCGCTTGCAGACCTAAAAACAAACCAAGCTCTCGATCCGGTCGTGCACAACGCAAAGGAGGGGGCGGCGGAAGCGCTCTATGGCCTGGGAAGCGCGGGGAGCCGCCAAGGAGACGAGCTGCCTGCGCTCGTCTATCTCCGGTTATCGCTCTATCTTCGCCCCTCAAGCGATTTGACCGCAGTAACCTTAGCGAGTCTCTTTGAGCAGCTGAAGCAAAGTGACCAGGCCATCGCAGCCTACGGGTTGGTTCCATCCTCATCGCCGCTGAAGATGGGGGCCGATATCCAAGTCGCTCTCGAACTTGACGGCATGGGAAAAACCGACGAGGCGATGCGCCGCCTCACCGACATCGTGGCGGAGCGACCGCATGACGTCGAAGGCTTGAGCGCATTGGCCGAGTTGCAGCGATCAGCAAAAAAATACGCGGAGGCAGCGGCGACTTATGACCGGGCGATTGCGGCCGTTGGAATTCCACAACGAGATAATTGGACGTTGTTTTATTTTAGAGGAATTTGTTATGAGCGCTCAAAGCAGTGGTCCAAGGCTGAAGCAGATTTCAAGAAAGCTTTGGAGCTCTCCCCGGATCAACCGCTCGTCCTCAACTATCTTGGGTATTCTTGGGTAGACCAAGGGCTCAATTTGGAAGAGGCCTTCAAAATGCTGCGCAAGGCCGTGGAATTGCGGCCAAGCGACGGTTATGTCGTCGATAGTCTTGGGTGGGCTCACTATAAGCTTGGCCAGTATGGGGAAGCGGCCGACACGCTAGAAAAGGCGATTAACTTGAAGCCCGCCGATCCGATTCTGAATGATCATTTGGGAGACGCCTATTGGCGAGTTAACCGCCGGATTGAGGCGCACTTTCAATGGAATCATGCCCGTGACATGGGTCCGGACTCTGAAGATCTGCCGGCGATTTTAAAAAAGATTGAGGTGGGACTTCCTGATCTAACCACCCAGGCTCCGGCGCCAAAGAGTTCTTTGCAAAAAGAGGGTGGTGGTTGAGTCGCGGCGCAAGCCTCAATGCCGTGGCTGCGCGCACCAGCAAAGCTAAATCTGACGCTGCGCGTGGTTGGACGACGCGCGGACGGGTATCACGAGCTTGAGAGCCTCGTTGCGTTTGCTGGGCTCTGCGACTGGCTTGGGTTTGATCCCGGCGACGATTTGATGCTTGAGGTCTTCGGTCCTCGGGCTGGGGAGGCTGGGCCTGTCCATGAGAATCTTGTGGTGCGCGCGGCGCGCTCACTCGCGACGCAAATACCCGGGTTGAGACTTGGTAGGTTTCGACTGATCAAGCGGTTACCGGCAGCGGCCGGACTTGGCGGAGGTTCGGCGGATGCGGCGGCCGCTTTAAGGTTGCTGGCGACAGAGGTGGGATTGCCACTTGATGATCCGCGAGTGCTGGCTTCGGCTCGAGCGACCGGGGCGGACGTTCTTGCTTGTCTTTCTCCACAAGCCAGAACGATCAGGGGTATCGGCCACGAGCTCGGGCCAGCGATTCGATTGCCGGACACCTTTGTGGTTTTGGTCAATCCGCAGGTTCAGGTGCCGACGCCGAAGGTTTTCGCTGCCCTTGGCCTTGCGTCCGAATCGCACATGGAACCCACCACTCGACGACTCCCCGTGATGGGATTTGGTTCAGACGCCGTTTTGGATTTTCGCGCCTTGGGCCATAACGACCTCGAAGCTGCAGCAATCCGTGTCGCGCCGCAGATCGATACTGTTCTTAAGAGGTTGTCCAAAATTGCTGTAGCTGAGGCGTTCGGAATGTCAGGTTCAGGTGCGACTTGTTTTGCCTTGTTTAGTGATCGGCGCAGCGCGGCTGCCACGCAGCGGTCTCTCGCGGCGGACCATCCAGATTGGTGGATCAAGGCGACTAAGCTTCGCTAGTTGAAGCAATTCGAGCGCGCTGAATGCCAGATACGAAGGAGAATCGCTTCGCCCTGGCGATCCTTGCAGGATTCGCAATCGCGCGTCTCTTATTTGCTTTCGCTATCGGCCTCGGCATTGATGAAAGCTATACGGTTGCGATCTCGCGGCGCTTGTCCCTCTCCTATTTCGACCACCCTCCATTGCATCTTTGGATCGCGCATTTAGCGGCTCTCGCCCTAGGCGAAAACATGGCTGTGCGCGTCGTTTTTGTTTGCCTTTTCTTTGCAACGGGGTGGATCTATTATCAATTTGTCAGCAGGCTATTCGGTCCTCGGCCAGCGCTAATAGCGCTTTTTGCACTAAACGTTACTCCGTTCTTTTTCGCCTCCGCAGGGGGATGGATCGTTCCGGATGGCCCGCTACTTTTTGGGTTGGCGGTGGCGGCATGGGCTGCGAGCCGACTATTTTTCCGGCAACCGTTAGAGGAGGCTTCGGCTTGGCAATTTTGGCCGCTTGTCGGCCTTGGCCTTGGGTTGGCCGGACTTTCCAAGTACAGCGCCATCCTGACCGCAAGCGGATTGGTGACGTTCTTAGTGCTCGCACCGGAGCAGCGACATTGGCTTAAGCATCCCGCGCTGTATGTATCCGCAATTTTTGCCTGCGCGATGATAACGCCCGTCGTCATGTGGAACGCGCAGCACGGTTGGGCGTCGTTCGAGTTTCAAGGCGGGCGCGGCGTCCCAAACGGCGTATTGCGGCCGGCGCAATCTCTCACAATGGTCCTCGGCGAAGTTGCTTTTTTGTCGCCTTGGATATTCGCGCCTCTGGTCGCAGGTATCGTGAGCGCGTTCCGTCACTGGCGAGACGAAAGGCACCTGTTTCTGCTTTGCCTCAGCCTTCCTGCGATCGTTCTTTTCAGCCTGACGCCGCTTTGGGGCGGGCGCGGACAGCCTCATTGGGCAATGCCCGGGTGGTTTTTTGCATTCCCATTGATGGGCGTGTGGGTCGACGAACTCGGCGACTCCACGCGCGCGCTTCGCCGCGCGGCTTTCCTTTCGTCGGGTCTGCTTGCCGCGATCGCCGGAGTCGCGGTTGTCCAAGTCACGACTGGTTGGCCGTTGGCGATCTTGACTGCACAGTCCAATCTTGTCGATCCGACGCTCGAAGCATTCGAATGGCGCGATCTGGCGAAGGCGCCAATCTTCGATGAGCCGCCTCGCTTCGTCATCTCAACGAAATGGTCGGACGCAGGTAAAATTGCGCTCGCACTTGGGCCTCGGATTCCCGTTTTTGTGCTTTCCAACGATCCGCGCGGCTGGGCTTTTCTAGACGAAAGCGGGAGTTTCGTTGGGCAAAACGGAGTCATCGTTACGCCAGCGGCGGAAGCCGAATCGACAATCGCCGTTGCTCATCCATTATTCGCTAGCCTGGGACAGCCTGAGCTTTACGAGCTGGGCCGGCGTGGCCGTCCCGAGATCAAGTTCGCGCTCATTCCCGCTGCCGGCTTGACGCGCAGACTGCCCATGCCTTATGCGGGCGCAGCCGGCAGGTAGCGCTCATTAACGCCAAGGAAATAGTGTGGCGTGGAATGGCTAGCGATGCGACGCCCGAGCGGGCGGTTCCCACACTTTCGATCATCGTCCCGACCTACAAAGAATCGAACAACGTTCCGATTCTTTTCGAACGTATCACGGCGACTCTCGGCGGCATGCCATGGGAGATGATTGTCGTCGATGACGACTCCCCCGACGGAACCTCCAATGTCGCGTTTGGGCTCGCGGCGGCAGACAGTCGTCTTCGCTGCTTGAGGCGCGTCAACCGCTCAGGTCTGGCTGGCGCTGTAATTGAGGGATGGATGTCGTCCAGCGCGGACTTCGTCGCGGTCATCGACGGCGATCTTCAACATGACGAATCCATCCTTCTTGCGATGTACCAAGCCCTCGCCAAGGGCTCCGGCGATCTGGTGGTTGGAACCCGGCTCAGAGACGCGAGCGAGGGAACTCTTTCCCCGGCGCGACAGCGGCTGAGCGATCTCGGAGCGTGGTTCTTCAGGCGAATTGCAGGAGCGACTGTTAGCGATCCAATGAGTGGCTTCTTCATGATTCGGCGAGAGATCGTTTCTCGTTTGGCTCCACGCCTGTCGCCCGATGGTTTCAAGATCCTGGTCGATGTGATTCTTTCAGCGGGCGGCGGTCTAAACATTGTCGAGGTTCCCTACGTGTTCCGTAAGCGTCACGCCGGCGAGTCCAAACTGACACCGCTGGTTGGTATCGACTTTCTTGGCGTGGTCGTTCACCACGCGACCGCCGGCACCCTTCCGACGCGCTTTGTTTTGTTCGCCATGATCGGAGTCCTCGGTTTGGTCGTTCATGTCGTTGCGCTCTCAGCCGTTCTTAACTGGTCGAGTATGTTGACCTTCGACTCAGGACAACTCATCGCGACAGTCGTCGCGATGGCGAGCAACTTCGTTCTGAACAACGAAATCACCTATAGCTCGTATCGGTACCGTGGCCTCGGCATGATCACTGGCTTTGCGGGTTTTGCGCTCGGATGCAGCGTCGGGGCGATCGCTAATATAGACGTCGCTTCTTGGCTCTACAAAGACAATCAGACGTGGTGGGTTGCCGGGCTCGCCGGCGCGTTGCTCAGCGTCGTTTGGAACTACGCGGTGAGCACGAATCTCATCTGGCGGCCGGGTCGCCGCCGATAAACTGGAACGCCCGCGCAGGGGCGCCGCTGCGGTCTCGTCGGGCTTGAACCTTTGGGCCGCTCGGATGAAATCCTGGGCTTGCATCTGGAATTCAGAAATATCTTCACTTTTTTGTAAAGATCTGATATGATCAGGAAATCGCGCTAGAGTGCGCCTCATTGGGTCAGAGAGTGAAGCCGGAGGTCGCGAAACCAAACGAAGTTAAGCCATTGAAAAACAAACAATGCCACAAAATTATCTCATTTCTTGAGTCAATCAGCAGTTTACAGACGAGCGCCTCGTAACCGGCCAGAAAAGCTTACGCAGAAGAGCAGTTAAGGCCTTGAAATCATTGGTGCGCGTAAACTTGTGCGCGGAGCAAGCTGAGCGCAAAATGTTGTAGGGCCGTCGGATCAGGTGCAACAGCTAGCGCGTTTGCCCTTCAGACAGTTGCGCGGTGGACCGCAGGCTCGCCTTGCTCGACGGCGCTGCGGAGATCCGTGTTCGCGGGGCGCCCTTTCCGCGCGGGCTCTGCGAGCCGCCCCTCGAGCCAGGTCGGCAGGAATGCATCGAGCCACGCGGCTACGCGGCCGTCATGCTGGAACCAGCCGCCGAGATGTTCGGGTCGGCTCAGGGCTCCGGGCCTCGTCAAACGCTCAGCGCCGCGATGGGTCCAGCGGCACATCATGTGATAGGTGACTTCTGGGTGGAACTGCAGCCCGACCGCACGCAGGCCGTAACGATAGGCTTGGTTGGGGAAATTCGCCCCACCAAGAGCGAGGAGCTCGGTGCCTTGAGGGAGATCGAAGCCGTCAGAATGCCATTGATAGACCGTGCGCGGGAACGGAGCCGGGCATAACCGGTCGCCAATGAGCGTAGGCTCGATCGGGTAATAGCCAATCTCGCTACGCTTGTCGTCGTAACTGAAAACCCTCGCGCCGAGCGCTCGGGCCAGCATCTGCGCGCCAAGGCAGAGGCCAAGCACCGGTTTGTCCTCAGCGAGCGGAGTTTCGAGCCACTTGATCTCCCGTCGTACCCAGTCGAGCGTGTCATTTGCGCCCATCGGGCCGCCGAACACGACTACGCCGTCATGGTCCGCGAGCCGATCCGGCAGCGGCTCGCCGCAACTCGGCCGCCGAATGTCAAGCCTGACACCCATAGCCTTGAGAGCAATGCCGATGCGACCTGGCGTCGAATGCTCCTGGTGTAGGATAATCAACACGGTTAGGCGTCGGGCGAGGCTTCCCAGTGTCATGGGCTCAAACTCCATCGCAGCGTGCGTTCGCCGCCTACTCGGATTGCTACTTTATGTAGGCAAATTCCGTGCTACAAGTTTAACACGACGTAAACCGCAAGCCTGCGGCGCCTCGAATTGATGCGCGACGTCGCGCTCTTGCCGGACTTGTCCCGCGCCGATATATAATACCGCTCCGCATTGCGGCCGTGGCTCCCATCGTCTAGCGGTCTAGGACGTCGCCCTCTCACGGCGAAAACAGGGGTTCGATTCCCCTTGGGAGCGCCAAGCTCAAAACAAACGGTCACTCCTCAACGGCTATCAGAAAATCTGGCGGCGATTCTGTGACGCGGTTCCGTTGCGTATTAGACTTGCTCGTGATCTGTTTGGCGAGAAAGCTTTGATGGGTGCCCGATTGGTAAAACATCGCCTCGTTGGAATCGAGTCAAACCGCGGATGGAGATGTCGTTCGTGCGACCGTCAATCGTCATCAGAGTTTGGACGCCTGCTTCGGTAGATGCGGGGGTGATCAGCGGTATGGCTATATCGACGATTCGTTTTCAGTTTGCGAGTCGACTCCGAGTGCAGAGCATTCCGGGACCGAGGCAGGAAAAGCCAAGTCTCACATCCGAGTACAGTCGCCTTTGCGGGCAATCGGGGAGATACCTCGGTCCGTTGGTTCACTCAAAGGGATCGTCCGCAACAGCCAGCAGCGCGTCGCAGGCCTCCATAAGCTGATCGAAATGCGAGATCACCCGGTCAGGTCCGAGTTCCATTACCGGAACATCGGCATAGCCAAAGTCGACCGCGATGACGGGCACGACGGCGGCGCGCGCCGTCTTGATGTCGGTCTCCGAATCCCCGACCATGATCGCGCATTCCGTTGCGCCGCCGGAAGCAGCGATGGTCATGAGGAGCGGCTTCGCGTCCGGCTTGCCGATTCCGAACGTGTCCTGGCCGCAGATGAAGGCGAAACGATCGGCAATCCCGAGCTTTGCGATCAGGAGCTTGGCCAAGCTTTCGGTCTTGTTGGTGCAGACCGCCTGCCGCCAGCCCGCGCGCGCGAAGGCCGCGAGCGCCTTGTCGACGCCTGGATAGAGCCGGCTGCGATCGGCGATATGGGCGCTATAATAGGTAAGATAATCGGCGAACAAGGCCTCGGTGGCTTCCGGATCAAGGGTTTTGCCCGAAGCGGCGAAGCCGCGCTTGATCAGCGCCCGCGCGCCGGCTCCGAGCAGCGAACCGGCGGTTTCAACCTTGAGCGGCGCAAGGCCTTCTCTTCCGAGTAGCCAATTGAGGGTGGCTACCAAATCCTCCGCGGTGTCAGCGAGCGTGCCGTCGAGGTCATAGACAACGGTGGGAGCGACCATCGCCATCAGGCCCAGAAACCGGGCTCGGCGGGCTCTAGAAGACCGCCGATCCTGACCGGCGCGATGGCTTTCGTTAAGCCATCGCGCCCAATCTCGGCCGCGATCGCGCACAGCGTCGCCGGCCCCAGAGCCGGTTCGAAGCGACCGGAGGGGATCTTGCTCGTGAAACGGCGCAACGGCTCGTCCTTGTCCATGCCGATAACCGAATCGTAGTCGCCGGTCATGCCGACGTCGGTGATGAACCCGGTTCCTCCGGCCAGGATGCGGTGATCGGCGCTGGGCGTATGGGTGTGGGTGCCAACCATAAGGCTCGCTTTGCCGTCGACGAAATGACCAAACGCCCATTTCTCGCTCGACGCTTCCGCGTGGAAGTCGACGATCGAGGCGTTGCACGCCTCGCCGAGCGGACAGAGGGCAAGCTCGCGCTTGACGGCGGCGAAAGGATCATCGAGCGCGTCCATGAAGATCCGGCCCATGACATTGACGATGAGAAGCCTCGTCCCCTTGGCGTTCTCGACCACCGTCGCGCCCCGTCCCGGCGTGCCTGGAGGAAAATTGACCGGACGGATGAGGCGCGGCTGGCGCTCGATGAAAACGAGCGCCTCGCGCTGATCGAAGGCGTGATTGCCGAGCGTCACGGCGTCGACGCCGGCTGCGAGGAATTCCTCGAACAGGGTCTCGGTGAGGCCGAAGCCGCCCGCCGCGTTCTCGCCGTTGACGACGACGAAATCGAGCCCCCAGCGGGCGCGCAAGAGAGGAGCTTGCTCTAGGACCGCGGCGCGCCCCGAGCGCCCGACGACATCGCCGATGAACAGCAAACGGATCATTGAGTCTTGAAAAGAATGGTTTCCTGTTCGGTCACGACGGCGTCCAGGGTCTGGTCATGGCTCTCATACGGCACGGCGGCGATCTCGCATACCCCGTAGGCGACGCCCGCCGCGCGGACGGGTTTCATCGCACGCAGTCGGGCCAGGGTCAGATCGTAGAAGCCTGCGCCATAGCCGATACGGTGGCCGCGACGGTCAAAGCACGCAAGCGGCACGAACAGGAGATCCGGATCGACGACGGGCGCTTCCTCAAGCGGCTCGCGAATTGACATTGAGGCCTCGCGAGTTGGCTCCCCCGGCCGCCAACGGCGAAAAATGAGCGAGGACCCCCGGCCGACGATCACCGGCAGAGCGGTTGAGAATCCTTCCTCGGCGAGCGCAGTCAAAAGCAAAAGGGTGTCGGGCTCATCGCGTAGCGGATGGAAGGCCGAAACAATTCGGGGACGCCAGAGCCGCGCGAGGCGCAAGCCTTCCTCGGCAAAGCAACGACTGGAGGCGGCGCGGACGGCCGGCTCGATTTTCACTCGCCGGGCGAGAGCGTCGCGGCGCAGAACCGCCTTCGGATCGGCGTTGGTCGAGTTCAAAGTGTCGCCAATCCGAAAAACACGTCAACGATAGAGCGCGGAGCCGAGACGGCCGTTGGACGGTGATCCCGGGCGCCTACGCAAGTAGGTGGGAACCATATGCCGAAGCCCACGAGCCTCGACAGGGACAGCCCCCATGGGGATCGTACGGCCCCGAGGAATGTTGTCCTGACGCGCCACCCAGCCCCGCATAGGTTATTTAGGCGCTTCCCCAGCAAATGGCTAGGGCGCGCGGCCCGGGGCTGTTTCGACTTTCCCTGCGCGGAAAGGTTCTATCGCCGGGGCGCAGCCGGCCCCTATGATTGCGACCATGACAGAGCTTGCTCGATTTCGGGCCGCCGAGCTGGCGCCGCCCGGACCTTCCAACGCCCTTAGAACCCAGGCAGAACGTCGCGCGGAATTGCGCCGGATGCGCACCATCGCCACGCTGCTGCTCGTCCTGATGGCGGCGATCTATCTCGCCATGCGTCGCGCCCCGGGGGACTGGATCTGGGCACCCTATCTTAGCGCGTTTGCGGAGGCCGGCATGGTGGGCGCCTGCGCCGACTGGTTCGCCGTCGTTGCGCTTTTTCGTCGCCCCCTTGGGCTGCCGATCCCCCACACCGCCGTCGTGCCCGAAAACAAGCGGCGCATAGGCGCGGCGATGGGCCGCTTCATCACCAACAACTTTCTCTCCCCACGCGTCGCCATCGCACGCCTGTCTTCGATTGACTTTGTCGGTCTCGCGGCGCGATGGCTCGAGGACGAGCGCAACGCGCAGGCGGTTGCGACGGCAACCCGACGCGCCGTTCCGTACGCGCTCGATCTCGTGCCAAAAGCGGCGATCGACGAATGGGTCGCTCTTGCCGCGCGGCGCGGGATCGAGGCGGTCCCCGCGGCACCGCTTGCCTCCCGCGGACTCTCGATCCTGTGGGCGCAGGGAGCGGGCCAGACGCTGCTCGATCATGGCCTCGATTTTGTCGAGACGACGCTCGAGCGCCACAAGGCAACCATCGTCAGGCATGTGGCGCAAAAGTCTTCGCGCTGGATCCCCAAATGGGTCGACGACATGATCGCCGCCAAGGTGATCAACGGACTCAGCGAAACCGTGAAGGAAATGCGCGACCTCGACCATCCGTGGCGCGAGCAGGCCAATGCATTGATCGAAAACTTGATCGATAACCTCGCGCACGACCCCGAGATGCGCGCGCAAGGCGAGGCCTTGAAGCAGGAGATCCTCGCCAATCCGGTGTTCGCCGAGCAAGCGCGGGCGCTGTGGGAAGATTTGGAATCGGCGCTTATGGACGATCTGCCTCGCCACGCCGAAGCGATTGTCCGTTGGCTTGCCGCCTCAGCCAGCGCGCTCGGCCGGTGGCTCGAAGAGGATTCTGCGCGTCGGGTGAGGATCAACCGGCGGCTCAGGCTCCTGGCGCTACGCACCGTCCTTCCTCGCCGAGCCGAAATCGGCGCCTATATCGCCGCGGTGGTCGACAACTGGGACACTCCGACGCTCGTCAACCGCCTGGAACTGCAAGTCGGCAAGGACCTGCAATATATCCGCATTAATGGAACGCTGGTCGGCGGCCTGGTCGGGCTATTGATCTTCACGCTTTCGCGCGCGTTTGGCGCATAAGCGCCCTCAGGCACGTCGCCGTGCAACAGCCAGGATCGCATAGCCGCGAAACCGGTTCGCTATCTCGCATGTCATGCCGCGCTGGGCGGCCAGCGCCGCAAATGCGTCGCTGAGATTCTCGCGCGGAGCCACGTCGAAGGCGGCGAGCCAGAGCATAAGCCCCGCCTTGAACGGGCGGGGCAACCCGGCGCAACCGCCGAAATCGACGATCTCCAGCGATCCGCCGGGCGCGACAACATCAAGCGCTTGGGCGAGCGCTTCGCGCCAGGGCGGGATCATCGACAAGGCGTATGAGATCATCACGCGCTCGAAAGTTGCGCAGCCGAATATTCCGCGCGGGTCGAGCGCCGTGGCGTCCGCCTGGGCCAAGGCGATGCGCGAGGTGAGCCCGGCCCGCGCGGTCGACGCGGCCGCAGTCGCCAGCATTTCCCGCGATACGTCCACACCGAAGAGCCGCGCTTCGGGATAGGTTTGCGCCAGTTTGATGAGATTGCGCCCGGTGCCGCAGCCGATCTCCAGCACCTTGTCGCCGGGAGCGGGGCGAAGGCGCGAGATCGCCTCGTCGCGGCCGAGAAGATAAAATTTGCGGCTCAAGTCGTAGATGTAGCGCTGACGCCGATACATGCGGTCCATCAGCGCCGCGGCGTCGCTCATGTCGCGCTTTTAAGCGTGTAAAGGTGGAAGGCGCCGTAGATCGACGAGCGGTCCTGCCCGCTGAGTTCACGGCTCTGTTCGTCTTCGTAACGCCACGCGCCGAGCACGTTGTCGGGCACGCGGCCAGGCAACAACCGCTCGTCGGCTGCGGTGCGGAAGATGACCCGCGCGCCCGGCCGTGCGGTGCGGGTGATCTCGGACCACAGCGCGGTAAGCTCGGCGTCGTTCATCCAGTCTTGCGCGTCGAGCAGCGCGTAGCGATCGAAGCTCGTCGCCGGCGAATCGCGCAGGATGTCGGTGAACGAGCGCTGGAGGTAGCGCACGCGGCTTGAGCGGGCGCGGACGGCGTCGAAGTTCTCCTTCTGCAGATAGAGCGGGAGCGCGGGGTTCGGCCCCGGCGCATAGCGCCGTCCGAACGCCTGCCAAGCGAAATAGTTTTCGGCGATGTCGAAGCCGCAGGCCAACCTCTCCACCCGCTCACTTAAGACGGCTCCTATTCCCAAAGGGGAATCGGCGGCCAGAGCCTGGTATTGGGCCGGTGGAATGCCCAACCCGTAGAGGGATGCGGGCTGCTTCAAGAGCCAGCGGACGAGCGGTTTGTGGAAGATCGGCGCCAGGCGTTTCTCGTAGAGCGCGCGCTGCTCGTCGAGCGTCCTGGCCTTGAGCACGATTGACGGGTCGAGGCCATGCAAACGCGCAAGCGTGTGGCCCGCGCCAAGGACATGCCCGAGCAGGCCGTGACGGTAGAAATTGCGGGCGAAAAGGCCGATGCGCCGCCGCCCGAACGTTGTGCGCTTGTCCCAGTAGGCGCGCGCGGTAGGGTCCAGCTTTGCGCGCAGGCGGCGGTCATATGCGGCCACGTTGGCGCGCGCGTCAGCGCGGCCGAAAAAACGGAAGAAGCTGTCATAGTCCGGCAGGTTCTGGGCCGCGCAGATCTTGAGCCGGCCTAGCGCGATATGCGCCTCGTTGAGATCGACCGCGGTGACCCCGGCTGGATCGGCTGTCAGATAAGAGAGGACGTTGCAACCGCCGGAGGCAATCGCGATCACCTCATGTCCCGGGCCGATATCCAGCGCCTTCATGTCGACGACCGGATCTTCCCAGATCTGAGGATAGACCAGGCGCTTGAACGCAAGCGTGAACAGGCGCTCAAGCATGCCAGCTCGTGATAGAGGCTTCGAGCGATGGACCGCGGCCTTGAGCCCTGCGCTGGTGGCGCGACGCGCGATGTTGCTCGATTGCCGCACGAGGCTTTCCCCATCATAGGCAGATCGACGCTCCGCTAATCGAGTCGCATGACGAGGACGTGACGGGCGCGCGCGGACGGCGGGCTCCTATCCCAGCCACCCCTGCACCGCGACGCCAGCGAACAGAATGAGTCCGGCGTCGCGATTAGAGCGAAAAAGCCTCAACGCCGTTGCTGGATCGGCGTCTTCGACTTGCGACGTTTGCCAGGTTAGATGAGCACTAAAACCCAGCCATCCGACCAGCGCAATGGCCCCCCCGCCCGCGGATTCAATCGCCCCCAGCGCCAACGCGGCGGTCGCAATATAGAACGCCCCAACGCCGAGCTTCACCCGAGTTCCGAATAATCGTGCGGTCGAGCGGATGCCGACGATGGCGTCATCGCGCGCATCCTGCAGCGCATAGATTGTGTCGTAGCCGATCGTCCACGCGAAGGCGGACGCGTAAAGCAAGATGGGCGCGACCGAGAGGCTCGCGAAGGTTGCGCTCCAGCCCATTAGCGCTCCCCACGAGAAAGCAAGGCCCAGCGCCGCCTGCGGCCAAGAGGTCACTCGCTTCATCAATGGGTAGATGGCGACAATGCCCAGCGAGGCAATCCCGAGCCAGATCGAGAACGTGTTGAAGCTCAACAGCACCGCGAGACCGATCAGCGCGAGGACGATAAGGAGCACCGCGGCCGCGCCAACCGTGACTCGTCCAGACGGCAAGGGACGGTTGCGCGTACGCTCGACTCCGGCGTCGAGCTTGCGGTCGAGAACGTCGTTGTAGGTGCAGCCGGCGCCGCGCATGGCGACCGCGCCGATCAGAAAGAAAACGAGATGCCAGAGGTTGGGCCCGCGATGGAGTGCAACGCCCGCGAGCGCCGTCGCCTCCCAACACGGGGCGAGCAGCAACTGCCATCCGGTAGGCCGGTCGAGACGCGCAAGTTGGACGAAGGGGAGCGCGAAGTCCGGCGTCAGCCGCAGCACCAAGCTCGCCGGCCGCGCGTCCGGCAAGCCGGACGCCCGCTCCGGCGCGAAGGTCAAAGCGGTCCGGCGGGCAACGGCTGCGCCTGTGGACCGCTCCCGCCGCCTTGAGCCGCTTGCTCCTTCATCTTTTTCATCTGCGCCGCGACGGTGCAGGCCTTCGCGCTGAAGGCCGTATTCTTGGCGTGATGCTCCTTGAGCTGGGCGATCGCCTCGTCCGGGAACGAGCACCAGTCCTTATTCTTTTCCATATACGCTATTAGCGCGTTCTCAGCACGGACCAACCCTCCCGATTTCCCGCAAAACGCTTCTGGATCTAACGGCTTACCGTGAAAAGATTTGGCGAAATTGTTGACGATTTCCAGCTGCGTGTTGCGCGCCTCGGCAAGCTTTTGCATGTCGGAGCCGCAGTCGGCGTAGGCTGATCCGCTCAGTCCGACCGCCAAAGATAACCATGATCCCACCGCGTGAAATTGTTTTGCTACCACCGCGTCAACCTCGAGTCGCGCCGCCCCCGGATTGGCCGCACAAACCTCAAAAAAAAGGCAAAAGCGCGGCTGGAGGCTCTATTGAGAGCTCGTCCAGGGGCGGAAAAGCCCGAGTCCCGGCACCCCCTGAAGTCGACGCCTAAACCCAAGCGCGGGATCCGTAGTCGATACCGTAGCGGTCTGGCGTCGAGGCGATCGCCGCCATGCCAACCAGCACCGCGTCCTCACGCGTGACAAGCCGGGTTGGAATGCGCTTGGCGAGGCCGTCGACCGGCGCCTTGGCCTCGAACGCCTCGCGAAACGCGGCCTCGTCGAGAAAATCGACCACTCTCGGCAGGACACCGCCGGATAGCGTCACCCCGCCGGTCGCCACGAATGTCACCGCCATGTCGCCCGCGAAACGGGCGACGATGTGCCAATAAAGCCTGACACTTGCCGCTTCTTCGCCCTTCGGGTCAGCCGCCGCGGCCGTGGTGACGGTGGGCGGGTCTACGTGGGGATCGGGCGCGCCTATCGCCATCATGCGCGCGCGGTGGACACGCGCGAGGCCCGCGCCGGAAATGACGCTCTCGCTTGTGATGCGCCCGTGCGCGCGTTCGAGATGTGGCCAGAGCTCGAATTCCTCCGGCCGAACCGGACCAAAATCAATATGGCAGGCCTCTGATGAAACCGGAGTGAAGCGTCCGTCCGCCTCGACCAGCGCGGCGATGCCGAGCCCGGTCCCGGGTCCCAGGATCACTTGGGGGCCTCCGGGCCCGAACTTCAGCGGGCCGATACGGCGCTCCCAACCTTCAGGAATTGTGGGCAACGACAGCGCCTGTGCCTCAAAATCGTTGAGCAGCAAGCCTTGGCTGAGGCCGGTTCGGCGCGCAGCCTCCGGGCCATCCATCACCCAGGGCGCATTGGTGAGCTTGAGCGTCCGCCCCGCCACCGGCCCTGCCCCGCAGGCGATCATCGAGCGCGGCCGGGTCCCAAGTTTGGGGGCCGCGGCCTCGATCGCCTCCGCCAGCCCTGGATAATCGCCGGTGTGCAGGTGGACGATGGCGCTGAGCGGCGCGCCAGGTTCGCTGGCCAGCGCGAAGCGGACGTTAGTGCCGCCAGTGTCGCAGACGAGCGCGGGAAAGGAGAAGGTGAACTCGGTCATTACACCCATAACGCAGAACGCAGCAGCGCTGGTCAAGCGGCAAAAAACAGTGTTTCAATCCAACGGACGGTGCGAAGCCTTGCAACGGACTGTTAACTGGCTATTCTGAACAGATAGAGAACGATCCGCCGATGACGCTTCAAAGTTGGTGGGGTGAATCCTGTCCACAAATGACTTGAGTGCGGCAGACGAGTTCTGTTTCGCGTTGGCGTCGTTCAGCTTAATCTCATCGCGGAATCAGTCGAGGACATGGCCAAGCGCACCTATCTCGAATTCTTCGCCGGCGGCGGCATGGCGCGCGCAGGCCTTGGAGAGTCATGGCGCTGCCTGTTCGCCAATGATTTCGATCAGATGAAAGTCGAAACTTATGAGGCGAATTGGGGCGCGGGAGACATCAAACATACGGATGTTGCAAGTCTCACGCTCTTGGACCTTCCTCCCCATGCGGTCGATCTCGCGTGGGCGTCATTTCCGTGCCAGGACCTGTCGCTCGCCGGAAGCAATCGCGGACTGGGTCGAGAGCGCGACAAGGTCACGACCCGATCCGGCACATTTTGGCCGTTTTGGAAACTGATCCGGGGCTTGGCGCAAGAGGGACGCGCCCCGCGCGCGATCGTTCTTGAAAACGTTTACGGATGTTTGACGTCGCGCGAAGGAAGGGATTTCGAGGCCATTGCTTCGGCGCTGACCGAATTGGACTACCGGTTCGGAGCAGCGGTGATTGACGCGGTGCATTTCGTTCCGCAGTCGCGACCGCGCGTCTTTTTTATAGCCTTCCGCGGGGATCAGCCCATCCCCACTTCCCTGACGGCCGAGGGTCCGCAGGCAAGCTGGCATCCCCCAGCGCTCAGTGACGCATATTCCGGTATCACGGCGACGGCGAAGCGAAATTGGATCTGGTGGAGGATCTCGCCGCCCTTAGCGCGAAACCCGACCTTCGCCGACCTCATCGAGGACGCGCCGACCGCCGTGAAATGGCACGCCGCCGCCCATACCAACTACATTCTAAGCCTCATGTCGCCGCTCAATCGCCAGAAGGTGGCTGACGCAATCGCAAGTGGCCGCAGAATGGTCGGCGCCGTGTATAGGCGCACCCGCCCCGACGAAAACGGGACCAAGCGCCAGCGCGCTGAGGTTCGTTTCGATGATGTGGCGGGCTGCCTTCGCACTCCGGTGGGCGGCTCGTCGCGTCAGATCATCTTGGTGGTTGACGGTAAGACAGTAAGGTCGCGCCTGCTATCGCCGCGCGAAGCGGCCCGGCTCATGGGGTTGGGCGACGATTACATGCTTCCCGAGCGCTATAACCACGCCTATCATGTTTGCGGCGATGGCGTGTGCGTGCCGGTCGTGCGGCATATCGCCCAGCATGTTCTTGAACCTGCCCTCGTTGACCTCGAGAGGTCGGAGCTCGTCGCGGCGGAGTAGGAAATGGCGGTCGACCTGCCCTTTCGTCGCCGGGCCGTTCGCACGCTGACCAACGACATCGGTTGCTACGTGCTTTGCGACCTCGATCAAGTTCCCATCTACGTGGGTCAATCAATCGATGGCATCCGTTCGCGCGTGAATCGTCATTTGACCTCAGCCAGGAGCGACATCATCGCAAATCGTCAAATCGACGTTTGGGAGATCGCATGGGTCTGGGCCTATCCGGCAAAGGACAGAGCAGAGATCAGCTCCCTCGAAGACGCATTGTTTCACGAGTTTCACAGACGTTCAGCCATGATGAACGGCAAGGTGCCGAAGCCGCCGACCGATCGGTCAAAGTCGTCGGAGCCATCGCAAAAAGTTCAGGTGATGTCCGACGCTGAAATCGCGGAAAAGAAAGATCCTGCGCTTCGTCTGCCGCGCCAGGCTGAGCATTGCAGTCAGATCGTCGGCCATTTTCTTGCGGTCAAGAACTCGAGGGAGATCGCGGGAGCGATCCAGGCGAACTTCGAGCAGCTTCAGAAGTATCACCAACAGCTCCTCGGCCTGGCGGTCGAGGTTGAGGGCGATAGCGGGAAGGATTGATCGGAATCGCCGCACAAGCGACGCACTCAAACCTGAGCAGCCGCGGCGCGACCTCACCGGCTCGCAATGACCAAAAGAAAACGAACAGCTCCAGCCAAAACCTACGACCGCTCTGCGGTCATGCGGGCGGTCAAATCGCGCGACACGAGCACGGAGCTTGCTGTCCGCGCGCTTCTGCGCCCGATCGCGCCGGGCTATCGGCTTCATCGCGGCGATCTGCCGGGCAAGCCCGACGTCGTTTACATTTCCCGCAAGCTCGCGATTTTCGTCCACGGCTGTTTCTGGCATGGCCATGATTGCGCGCGCGGCGCGCGGGCGCCTAAGACCAATGCCGCCTATTGGCGCGCCAAGATCGCCCGTAACCGGGCGCGCGACTTAAAGACGCTCGCGGCCTACGCGGCCATGGGATGGCGGGCGTTGGTCATCTACGAATGCGAACTCAAGGATAAGGCTGGGCTCAGCGCGCGACTAGCGGAAGCCTTGCGGCCGGAACGAGGGGCGTCGGAAAAGCCCAGTTAGCGGCCATATCTGCCTATCTTTCAGCCTTGCGCCAAAATCTGCCGCAGTGCAGCATCGAAGTCTCGTCGTCTTCAACGGATGCGACCAATGGCCCGCACCGCCCGGATCCAAAGTCTCCCACTTCGCTCCGCAAACGCTTCCGAGAAGGACGTTCCTCTGCGCGACGACATTCGCCTGCTCGGTCGAATCCTCGGCGACACCGTTCGCGAGCAGGAGGGCGAAGAGGTTTTCGGGCTGGTCGAGCAGATCCGTCAGGCCTCAATACGCTTCCATCGCGACAACGAGATCGGCGCGCGGCGCGAGCTCGAGGCGACGCTGGACAGCCTCAACGCTGACCAGACGCTCGCGATCGTTCGCGCCTACAGCTATTTCTCGCATCTCGCCAACATCGCCGAAGATCAGCATCACATCCGCCGCAACCGCGCCCATGCGATCGCCGGCTCGGCGCCCCGCCCCGGTTCTCTGGCCTACTCGTTTCAACGCACCCGCGAGATGGGCGTCGAGCCGAAAGCGCTCACCGACTTCTTCGATAACGCGCTGGTAAGCCCAGTGCTCACCGCCCATCCGACCGAAGTTAGGCGCAAGAGCACGCTGACTCGGGAACTCGAGATTGCGAAATTGCTCGACGAGCGCGAAGGCGTAGGCGGCAACGAGGATGAGCTTGCGCTCAACGAGGAACGACTTCGGCGGGCCGTGCTCATCCTTTGGCGCACGAACCTCCTGCGCCAGACGAAGCTCAAGGTCATCGACGAGGTCGCCAACGCCCTCTCATTCTACGACTATACGTTCTTCCATGAGTTGCCCCGCCTCTACGGCGCGATCGAAGATAGGCTCGACGCCATTTCCGGCGAACCGCGCACGAAGCCAATCGGCTCGTTCCTATGCGTCGGGTCGTGGATCGGCGGCGACCGCGACGGCAATCCGTTCGTCACCGCTGACGTGCTCAACGAGTCGATGCGGCTCCAGAGCGCCCGGGCGATCGGCCACTATCTGGACGAATTGCACGAGCTGGGCGCCGAGCTGTCGCTTGCCTCCAATCTGGCCACGATGAGTCCGGAGCTGGCTGAACTCGCCGAAACGTCCGACGATTCCGCCGCCGCGCGGCGCAAGGAGCCCTACCGACGCGCCATCACCGGAATGTATTCGCGCCTCGCCAAGACGGCGCGTGAGCTTGACCATGTCATCGCCCTTCGTCAGCCGATCGTCGATCGTGCGCCCTATGCGTCCGCAGCGGAATTCAGCGCCGACCTCGCGACCATCGCGCTCTCGCTGAGGCAGACCAACGCCGGCATCGTCGCTCGCGGGCGCCTGCGCGCCTTGCAGCGCGCTGTCGACGTGTTCGGCTTTCATCTGGCGCCCATCGACCTCAGGCAGAACTCGGATGTCCACGAGCGCACGATCGCCGAGCTTTTTGCAGCCGCGTCTCCGGGCCTCGACTACAAGGCGCTGAGCGAGGCGGACCGGGTGGAGCTCCTGCGTCGCGAACTTGTGTCGCCCCGCCCCCTGTTCTCGCCTTTCATTGCTTACAGCGAGGAGACGGCGAGCGAACTCGCTCTCTTTCGCGCCGCGGCCGATATTCGAGTCAAATATGGCCCAGGGGCAATCCGAACCTCGATCATCTCCAAGACAGACAGCGCCTCCGACATGCTGGAGCTCGCGCTGATCCTGAAGGAAGTGGGACTCGTCACCGCGGAAGGGTCGTCGGCGCTCGCGCTCGTGCCGCTGTTCGAGACGATCGAGGACCTCCGTAACTGCGTCGGCGTGATGGAGAAGCTCCTTTCACTCCCCGAGTACTGCCGGCTGGTCGATTCGCGGGACCGCGAGCAGGAGGTGATGCTCGGCTATTCCGATTCGAACAAGGACGGCGGCTTCGTCACGTCGGGCTGGGAGCTTTACAAGGCGGAGATCGGCCTTGTCGAAGTGTTCCGCAAGCATGGCGTGCGCATCCGTCTCTTCCACGGGCGCGGCGGCTCCGTCGGGCGCGGCGGCGGTCCGAGCTACGAGGCGATTCTCGCGCAGCCGGGCGGCGCGGTACAGGGGCAGATTCGCATCACCGAACAAGGGGAGATCATATCGAGCAAGTACTCCAACCCCGAGGTCGGGCGACGCAATCTGGAAACGCTCGCCTCGGCAACGCTCGAAGCCACGCTATTGCAGGACGAGAGCCCCGCGCCCGACCCATCTTTTCTCGAGACAATGGAGGAATTGTCGCTTTCCGCCTACAAGGCCTATCGCGGCCTTGTCTACGAGACCGAGGGCTTCGTGCGCTATTTCTGGGCCTCGACCGTCATCACCGAGATCGCAAGCCTCAACATCGGGTCGCGCCCCGCCTCGCGCAAGAAGACGCAGGCGATTGAGGATTTGCGCGCGATCCCCTGGGTATTCTCGTGGGCGCAATGCCGGCTCATGCTGCCCGGCTGGTTCGGCTTCGGCTCGGCGGTGAAGGCCTATATTGAGGCCCATCCCAAGCACGGCCTTCAGACGCTCAAGGAAATGTACGTCCGCTGGCCCTTCTTCCGCACTCAGCTCTCCAACATGGACATGGTGATGGCGAAGTCCAGCCTCGCAATCGCCTCGCGCTATGCGCGGCTGGTGGAAGACGTCAGTCTGCGGGAGAAGATCTTCGCCCGGATCTCAGGTGAGTGGCGCGATTCCGTCGATGCTCTCAACGCGATCATGGAGCAAGCGAAGCTGCTCGAGAGCAATCCGCTGCTCGACCGTTCGATCCGTAATCGTTTCCCTTATCTCGACCCGCTCAACCACGTGCAAGTCGAGCTCCTTAAACTGTACCGTTCGCGCGCCGCGAGCGAGAAGGTGCTGACGGGCATTCAGCTCACTATCAACGGCGTCTCGGCGGGCCTGCGAAATAGCGGGTGACGCTGAAAGTTACTAACTCCAACTGATTCGGTAACGGAGCTGTCCACGAAAGCGAAGCAACGAGGTCTGTAGGCAAGGCGGAGAACCGTCCGAGAGCCCGCGGACTCGGAGTGGGCGATGGCGCTCTTCAACCTTCTCAATCGCCTATTCCACGTCCGTCTTGGCTCAAGCTCCTCGCCATGGGCGTCGCGGCAAGCGGCCTTGCGCTCTGCTCTTTCAATTTGCTTTTTCTTTTTCAGGCGAACCTCAGCCTCATTGCTACCTACGGCGCGATGGATGGCGGAATCCTCCAGTTTCTCCAATTGACGGTTTGGGGCTATATGGCGCTGGTCTTCTATGTCCTCTTCGAGGTCTGTCTTCATGGCCTCATAGATAGAATCCGTCGCGGGCCGGGATAACTCGATCGAGCGAGGCTACGCCCTTACCCTCCGCCGAGCACTCCCCTCATAGCTAGGTTGGTTTCCTGCGCGTAGCGTCGCGCGGCATAGGCCTCACCAAGCGTGCCCAACACCTGCCCGGTTCCGCGCGCGACGACCGCGAGCGTGTCGGCCTGGGAGGCCCCGAAGATGTCGAGCGCCCTGCGGACGTTGTCATCCGGATGCAAGACAGTCGCCGGCAGACGGACGATGGCGGCGATCGGGCCCCCGTCGCCGCCGTTTTCAAGGGCTTGCGCATGCGCCTCGGCGACGTGGATCAGCCCTTGATATCGCCCATTCTGATCTACTGCGACAACGACATTGGCGCTGCCAAGCGGATAGGCTTCGCGGAAAACGCGGAGTGACTGATCGGCGGGAGACCTCGGCGGCGCAGGCGCCATCATGCGCCCGACGGTCAGATCGCGCAGCCACCCGACGTCCTGCCCGCCGCGGATTGTCTCGCCCCGCAAATGCAGGCGCCAAGTGGTGAACGAATAGCCGAAGGTCGCCCGCACCGCGAGCGTGGTCGCAATCGAAGCCGCGAGCGCGCCGCCGGCGACGCCAAGGTTGCCGGTGCTCTCAAGCACCAGAAAGGTCATGGTCAACGGGCCGCCTACGATGGCCGCGCTCAACGCGCCCATGCCGACGAGCACGCAAGCGGTCGTCTCGAGTCCCATCGACGGCGCCAGGGCGTCGACGCCGACCGAATAGAGCTTACCGAGCAGTGAGCCGACGAACAACGAGGCGAAAAACATTCCGCCGCGAAAGCCGGACGCCAGCGAAACAAGGCAGGCGAACAGCTTGAGCACAATGAGCGTCGCCAATTCCGTCGCCGTCATCGGCCAATAGAAGTCGAGCCCGAGCGCGCCGTGGCCGGCCCCCAGCACCTGCGGGCTGTAGAGCGCCATCGAACCGACCATCAATCCGCCAACGACGGGACGGAAGAGACGCGACGGGATCGCCCGGCGGAACGCCCGTTCGATCAGCGCAGCCACCCGCATTGCGCCGACGCCCACAGCCGCCGCGAGCAAGCCGAGCCCGATCAGCGCGCCGTAGTCGAGGAACGTCAGCGGGGCGACGGCGGGCGCTGTGATATCATAAGGCGCGCCGATGATCGCCTGGGTGGTGAGCGACGCGGCGAGGGTGGCGGCAAAGACCGGAATCGCGTTGGCGAGCGAATAGGCGCCGATAATGAGCTCGAAAGCGTAGAAGGCGCCAGTGAGTGGCGCGCCGAACGCCGCCGCAATCGCGCCGCCCGCCCCGCAGCCGACCAGAATCCTGAGATCCTGCCGGCGCAGGCGCGATCTTACGCCGAGATACGAGGCGACGCCCGCGCCGATCTGCGCATAGCCCGCCTCGAGCCCGACAGACGCGCCACATCCGTTCGAGATCACGGTCTGCGTCGTCACCAAAAGGCTTTGGCGGAGCGACATGCGTCCGCCGCGCAAAGCGTTGGCCTCGACCGGATCGACCGCAGGGGGCGCCTTCCTGCGAGAGAGCCATACGTCGATCGCGCCGAGCAGAAGGCCCCCAAGCATCGGCGCGCCAAAGGCAGCGAGGGGCGCGATGCGCTCCGCGGCGCTTAGATGAACATCGAAGGGAATGCCGTAGATCCGTACATGCGCGACGTTGACGACGCTGGTCATCACGGCGACGCACAAGCCGGCGAGGACGCCGACACCGATGGCAAGCGCCGTTATGCCGAATTCGCTCGCGCGCAACCGCGCGCGCACAGTCGCGAGCACGATCAGCGCCGGGCGCGGCACCGAGATCAGCCGCGCGCGGCGTTGGACGAGGGAGCCCATGTCCGAACTTATGCGCGGTGGAGCCCGCCCTGCCAAGGGCGCAGGGACCGCGGCGGCGGCTTCGCGGCTCAGGGCCCGGAAAGCGCCATGTCGTCGCGATGGATCATTTCGGCGCGCCCGGCCGTCCCCAGGATATGCGCGATGTCGCGCGAGTTACGGCCGCGGATGCGCTCGGCGTGCAGGGCGTCATAGGCGATAAGCCCGCGCCCGACCTCGGCTCCCCGCTCATCTCGGATGGCGACACAATCGCCCCGCGCGAACACGCCCTCAACGCGCGTGACCCCGGCCGGCAGCAGGCTCTTGCCGCGGGCCAGCGCGGCGACGGCGCCGGCGTCGACAAACACCGCGCCCTTGAGTTCGAGCGACCCGCCGATCCAGACCTTGCGCGCCGCGATCGGGTTCGAGGGCGTCAGGAACCAGGTGCAGCCGCCGCCCTCGGCGACGCGCGCGATTGGATGGACAACGCGCCCATCGGCGATCACCATGTGAGCGCCGGCCGACGTCGCAATGCGGGCGGCCTCGATCTTGGTGCGCATGCCGCCGCGCGCCAGCTCGGACGCCGCACCGCCGGCCATCGCTTCGATCTCGGGCGTCACGCGTTCGACGACGGGAAGCAATCGCGCGTGCGCGTTGCCATGTGGCGGCGAATCATAAAGTCCCGCGACATCGGAGAGGAGAATCAAAAGGTCCGCACTCGTCATAGTGGCGACTCGCGCCGCGAGGCGATCGTTGTCGCCGTAGCGAATCTCGCTAGTTGCGACAGTGTCGTTCTCGTTGATGATCGGGATCGAGCGCATCGCGAAGAGACGGCCGAGGGTTGCGCGCGCGTTGAGATAGCGACGGCGTTCCTCCGTGTCCTGCAAGGTTAAGAGCACCTGGCCGGCGAGAATGCCATATCCAGCGAGGGCGCGAGACCACTCGCTTGCGAGCGCAATCTGCCCAATCGCGGCCGAGGCTTGGCTGTCTTCGAGCTTGAGCGCCCCCTTCGGCAGCCCGGCGATTGTGCGACCAAGCGCGATCGCTCCCGAGGATACGACAATGACGCTCGCGCCGCGCTTGTGCAGCGCTGCGATGTCCGACGCGAGCGCTTCGAGCCATTCGCGTCTGACGGCGCCGAGGGCGCCGTCGATCAGGAGCGATGAGCCGACCTTGACAACGACGCGGTTGAATTGATCGAGAGAGGGAAGCTTAACCACGGTCGCCGGTGAGAAGGAATGGCTTGACCGCCCGAAACCCTCGGCGGACGAGCGTTTTTCGTCTAGTGCAGCGAGGCGAGGAAGGCAAGGCGAGGGGTCGGGATAGGTCCGAGCGCTTTCCCTAACGCAACGATCATCTCGACAAATATTCGATCGAAGAGTCGATTCAAGAATAGGCCACGGCGCCGAACCTGCGACTTCTGAGCGTAGGTGTGGCCGCTCCGGTTCCATTCTACGACGCGCGCAGACGCTCGCGTGAGGGCGCTGCCCGAGTGGCGCACACTCCCTCGACCGTTTCCGCTAACGCTCCGAACTCGACCGGCTTGATGAGAATGGCGTCGAACACAGCGGCCGACGGGGAGACTCTCCACTCCTCGAAAGCATTGGCGGTCAGGGCGATAATGGGGGTCGGCGACCAGCCACAGGCAGCCTCGAGCCTCCGCAGACGGCGCGTGGCCTCATAGCCGTCGAGACCTGGCATCTTAAGGTCCATCAAGATGATGTCGAAGGGTCGAGATTCTAGGGGCGCGATCGGCGAGGCCAGAAGCAACGCCTCTTCGCCGTCGAATGCGCGAACGATCTCGAAGCCCAAGCGGCGCATGGCCTTTTGAGTAATGAGAGCATTGATGTCGTTGTCTTCGGCGACAAGGGCGCGGCGGACCAACGGGGGCGATGAGAGGCGCGAGGCAGGGCCGGGGGTGAGTTCAACATCCCACGCCACACGCTCGAAAAGCGAGCGTGCACGAACCGGCTTGACCAGCCAGCCATCGAAACCCTTGAGCGCCATCTGCCCGAAAGCGCGGCGTTCAAAGGGCGAAAACAGCACCAGGCTGCGTCGGATCGCCGCCTCCCGCGCGGCTTGCGCAAGCCGATTAGTGGCTTCAGGTCCGAGCGCGCAATCGACGATGACGACATCTGGCTTGTGCGGGGCGTTCAATGCCTCGAGGCCGGAGTCCAAGCCCTGGGCGCGATCTACATCGACGCCCGCTTCGATAAGGCGCGCTTCGATAGCCGGCGCCTCGAATGGAGAATTGGCGATGATGAGAGCGCGTGTTCCACTGGGGACGCCGCGCATCGTCTCCGGTGTGGCCAGCGGCTCGACTGAGGCGCATTTCGGCAACCGGACGGCGAAGACGAAAATTGACCCTCCGCCTGGATTGTCAGAAAGCGTCAGTTCGCCGCCCATGAGGCGGACGAGCTCGCGTGAGATGGCGAGCCCCAACCCCGCGCCTTCGAAACGGCGCGCGTGTGAGCTGTCGCCTTGCTCGAAACTGTCGAAAACCGCCTTCCGGCGATCCGCCGGCACGCCGGGCCCAGTATCGATCACCGAGAACCGTGCCGTGCCCATATCGCCGCGCTCGACCGTCACGCAGACGCCGCCCCGATCGGTGAATTTGACCGCGTTGCCGGCAAGGTTCATCAGGATTTGGCGCAGGCGCGGGCCGTCCGCGCGGACGAAGCGCGGTGCGCCGGCGCTGAATGAGGCCGCGATCTCAATGCCTTTGCTCTGGGCGCGCGGCGCGAGCAGTTCGACTACGCCCTCGGTTAGTCGACGAAGATCGACCCTATCGACAACGAGATCGAAACGGCCCGCCTCTATCTTGGCCAGATCGAGGATTTCGTCGATCAGTGCGATGAGCGCGCTCCCGCAGCTGCGGATCGCCTCGACATAGCTTGCGTTTTCGGGATCGAGGGAAGCCTCCCGCAACAGATCGGCCATGCCGAGAATGCCGCTGATCGGAGTGCGGATTTCGTGGCTCATCGTCGTCAGAAAGCGCGATTTGGCCTCGCTCGCCGCCTCCGCTCGGTCGCGCGCGCCCATCGCTTCCTTGAGTCGCCAAAGTTCATCGCGCAACCCGTCGCTTTCGGCGGCGATCCGCGCCCCGCGCGCTTCCGCTTGACACCGGGCGAAGGCGGTGGCGCCGGCGAGCGCGGCCGCCACAGCGAATACCGCGCCAGCCTGAAGCCACAGCGCATGAACCGCGAAATCCGCCAACCCGGCGCCCAGATCCATTTCCAATCCCGCTAAGCCCGGCGTCGCACCGATCAGCTCGGAGATCCATGGTCTCAGGCGGCAGTTGTGAACCCCTTGCGGAATTCGGCCGAATTGTAGGGTTTGCGCCGATTGCGACTGTCTATGCCGCCGCGACCGCACGGTCTGGCGCGCCGCGGTAGGAGAGCGCCTCGGCGAGATGCACGCGACGGGTCGGGCCGCCGCCGTCCAGGTCAGCAAGCGTGCGAGCAAGCTTAAGCACGCGATGATAGCCGCGCGCCGAAAGACGCAGACGCTCGGCGGCGTCGCGCAACAGCGCTAGACCCGATGTGTCCGCCTCCGCAATCTCCTCGATGGCGCTGGCCGGCGCGCGGGCATTGCAAACGACGCCGTCGAGCCCCAGGTTGGCGTACCGCGCGAGCTGGATCTTGCGCGCCGCCGCCACCCTGGCGGCGGCTTCTGCCGAGCCTTCGCGGGCTGGGGGCGTCATCAGATCCGCCGCCAAGACTGAGGGCACGTCGACGACGAGATCGAAGCGATCCAGGAGCGGACCGGAGAGGCGGCCGAGATATTGCGCCACACATCGATCGTTTGGCGCGCGCTTGCAGGCATAACCCGGCTCGTTGGCCATGCCACACCGGCATGGGTTCATCGCCGCGATCAACTGAAACCGCGCCGGATAGACGACGCGATGATTGGCGCGGGCGATCGCCACTTCGCCGGTCTCGATCGGCTGGCGCAGGCTATCCAGCACCTGGGGCTGAAACTCCGGGAGTTCGTCAAGGAACAAGACGCCATTGTGGGCGAGCGAGATCTCCCCGGGCTTGGCGTGCACCCCGCCCCCGACCAGCGCCGGCATCGAGGCCGAATGATGGGGGCTTCGGAACGGGCGCCGGTCGGTCAGGGCGCCGCCGGCGAGCGCGCCCGCAACCGAATGGATCATCGACACTTCGAGCAATTCGCGGGGGGTCAAAGGCGGCAGGATCGACGGCAAACGCTGGGCCAGCATCGACTTCCCGGCCCCTGGCGCGCCGCTCATCAAAAGGTTGTGGCCCCCGGCCGCCGCGACTTCCAGGGCGCGTTTCGCGCTCTCCTGGCCCTTGATGTCGCGCAGATCCGGTTGAGGTCCGCCCGAGGCGCGCAGAGCAGGCTCGGGACGCGACAGCACTTGTGCGCCCTTGAAGTGGTTGGCGAGCTGGATCAGGGAGCGGGGCGCGAGAATCTCGAGATCGGCCGACGCCCAGGCCGCTTCGGGTCCGCAGGACGCGGGGCAAATCAAGCCTTTGCCCGCAGCGTTGGCGGCGATCGCCGCCGGCAGCACGCCGGCGACCGCGCTGATCGCGCCATCGAGGGCGAGTTCCCCAATCACCGCAAAGCCGTCGAGCGCGTCGGCCGGAATGGCGCCGATCGCCGCCATCACCGCGAGCGCGATCGGCAGGTCGTAATGGCTGCCTTCCTTTGGCATGTCGGCTGGCGCGAGGTTGACGGTGATCCGCTTCGCAGGAAGGGCAAGGCCCGAGGCGATCAGCGCCGAGCGCACCCGCTCGCGCGATTCGCCTACCGCCTTGTCGCCCAGGCCGACGATGGTGAAGGCGACTGTGCCTGAGGCAATCTGCACCTGGACGTCGACCGGCCGGGCCTCCACGCCCTCAAAGGCCACCGTCGATACACGCGCCACCATGTCCGCCCCCCGCCCGGGCTCGTCGATGGTCAGAACATTTACAGAACATTGGCGCAAGCGCAAGGGGTAATGGGCGGAGCGCCTGGGCCTCAACCCGCGGTACTGCGCGGTACGCGGCTAGTGGCTATTATAGCTGGCGAGACGCCCGGCGCCGCAGTCTGCCCCTACTTCCGCCCCGCGGACAGAAACGCCTGGAACGCCGCGTGCGCCTCGGGGGACTTGAGCGCGGCGCTGAAGGCGTGCATCTCGGCCGCCATCTGAGCCTTGAGCGACTCGGGATCGCCGCGCATTAGGCGGCGCGTCGCGAGGAGGGCGGCGCGAGGTTTGCCTGCGAGCGCGGCCGCCTTGCTGACCGCATGCGCCATCAGCTCGCTCTGAGGCAGGACAGCGTTGATGAGCCCGAGCTCGAGCGCCCGATCGGCGCCGAAGGGCTCGGCGAGCAACAAGAGTTCCGAAGCCCTGGCGCGCCCGAACCGTTGCGGCGCAAGCAGCGAGGACCCGGCCTCGGGAACGAGACCGAGATTGACGAACGGCATCTGAAACCGCGTTTCGGGCGTGGCGTAGACGAGATCGCAATGAAAACAAAGCGTCGTCCCGACGCCGATCGCGAGACCATCAATCGCCGCGATCAATGGCTTTTCGAACGCGGCGACCTTGCTGACAAACCGCCACGCCGGAAATTCGCCCGTCTCGTGCAACGCGACAGCGAGAAAATCGCCGATGTCGTTGCCGGCGGTGAACACGCCGCCCTTGCCGCTCATCACAAGGGCGCCGATTTCGGGATCGCGCTCCGCCGTGTCGAAGGCTTCGATCAGCGCTTCGTACATGGCGCTGGTGATCGCATTCTTCTTCTGCGGCCGGGCGAAGGCCGCCGACATGACCGCGCCCTCGCGGGCGATCTCAATGTCTCGTGTCAAAGTGTCTTGAGTCATGCGCTCTCCGCTAGGATCGCTTCGTAAGGTTCGAGCGGCATGGCCCCCGAGGCGATCGCTCGCGCGAGGCCGGGCGCCGCAACCGCCAGTTTTTCGGCAAAGAAGCGGGCGAGGCCGACCCTCCCGAGTTCGCTCTCGTCGCCCTTCGCCGCCAGCGCTTCGGCGGCGAGACCCGCCTTGGCCAGGCACGCGCCGCCAAGCGTGAGCCCGAACAGGCGAAGATATTGCGTCGCGCCCGCCAAGGCCGAGTTGGGGTCGCTGGCGAGCCATTGCCGCATTGTGCCCGTCGTCTCTTCGAGAGCGCCGGTGGCCTCGTGCAGGCGCGCGGCGGTCGCGCCGAATCCCGCGCTTCCTTGGGCAGCGACCGCGCCGGCGACTGCACAGATTACAGCGATTTCCTGGGCGACGGTTTCCCCGCCGGCCAGCGGCAGCTTGCGCTGCACGAGATCGATCGCGTGGATGCCGTTCGCGCCTTCGTAGATCGCCGCGATGCGGGAATCGCGCATATGCTGGGCGGCCCCGGTCTCCTCGATGAATCCCATGCCGCCGTGGACCTGGACGCCGATCGATGTCGTCTCGTCGCCGATGTCAGTCGAGAACGCCTTGGCGATCGGGGTGAGCAACGCCGCGCGGTTGGCGGCGGCCGTTCGTTCCGCCTCGGTGGCGGCGTGCTCGGCAAGGTCAAGCGAAACGCCGGTCAGGTGGCAGATCCCGCGCGCGGCGTGGACGTTGGCCTTCATCGTCATCAGCATGCGCTGCACGTCAGGATGCTCGATGATCGGAGCCATGGCGTCGCCGCCTTTGGCGCTGCGGCCCTGCCGGCGCTCGCGGGTGTAAGCGAGCGCCTGTTGATAGGCGCGCTCGCCAATCGCCACCCCCTGCGTCCCGACAGCCAATCGCGCGGCGTTCATCATCACGAACATGGCGGCGAGCCCGCGGTTCTCTTCGCCCACCAGCCAGGCCTTCGCGCCCTCGTTGTCGCCATAGACCATGACGCAAGTCGGGGAGCCGTGGATGCCGAGCTTGTGTTCGATTCCGGCGCAGCGCAGGTCGTTTCGCTCGCCAAGAGATCCATCGGGGTTGACGAGGAATTTCGGCGCGAGGAACAGCGAAAGGCCGCGCGTCCCGGCAGGCGCGCCAGGGAGCCGGGCGAGAACGAAATGGATGATATTCTCAGCGAGATCGTGCTCGCCATAAGTGATGAAGATCTTTTGGCCGAACAACCGATAGGACCCATCCTCGGCGCGTTCCGCCCGGGTTCGCACGGCGCTAAGATCAGACCCCGCCTGAGGCTCGGTCAGGTTCATGGTCCCGGTCCACCGGCCGCTGACCATCGGCGGGAGATAGATGTCGGTGAGTTCGCGCGAGCCGTGCGCCTTCAGTGCGCCGATGGCGCCCTCCGTGAGCAGCGGGCAAAGCGCGAAGGCCATCGAGGCGCCGTTCCAGATTTCCGTGCAGGCGACGTTGACCAGATGCGGCAGGCCCATGCCGCCGAACTCGGCCGGCGCGGAGACGCCGTTCCAACCCGCCTCCGCCCAGCGCCTGTAGACGTCGGCGAAGCCAGGCGCCGTTGTCACAACTCCGTTTTCATAAGCGGCGCCGGAGAGGTCGCCGATGCGGTTGAGCGGCGCGATTTCCTCGCTGGCGAAGCGGCCGGCTTCCGCGACAATTGACGATACGGCGTCCCAATCGAGGTCGCCCATGAGCCCTCGTTCAACGAGCCCCGGAAAATCGGCGACCGCACTCAGCGAAAAGAGGATGTCGGCCGCTGGGGAACGATAAGGCATCTCTTGGCTCCTCCCTATCGCGAACGCGCGGGGCCGATCGGCTTCGGCCCTAAAACGCGTCCCGAGGTCGTTGGGCCGCCCTGGTTGCTGCGGCAGGGACAAAAGAGCTTATGTACAGTCGAGTTTGCGCGCAATGCAGACCGGAAGGAGATATGGCGCTTACCCGCAAAATCACCTACGTGACAAAGGCAAGCCCTGAGGCGATCGCCGATGCGGCCGCGTGCCTTCGCACTGGAGGGCTGGTCGCCATGCCGACTGAGACTGTGTACGGCCTCGCGGCGGACGCGACTTCCGACGCGGCGGTTGCGGCGATTTACGCCGCCAAGGAGCGGCCAGCAATCAATCCGCTCATCTCTCACATTCTGGACATCGAGACGGCGAGAGAGCACGCCATCTTTGGCCCGGAAGCGGAGACGCTGGCCCGCGCGTTCTGGCCGGGGCCTCTCACGCTGGTCCTGCTGGTCGCTTCGTCCTGCCGGATCAGCCTGCTGGCGCGCGCTGGTCTTGAGACGGTGGCGCTTCGCTCGCCCTCGCATGAAACGGCTCGCGCACTCATTGACGCGGCTGGCGTCCCCCTCGCGGCGCCATCGGCCAACAGATCCGGCGGCGTGAGCCCGACGACCGCCGCTCACGTGGTCGCCGATCTCGATGGCAGGGTCGACTGGATCCTCGATGGAGGGCCTTGTCGCCATGGTCTCGAGTCGACGATCGTCGGCTGTCTCGCGGGTCGGCCTCAATTGCTGCGCGCCGGAGCGATAACACGGGAGGCGATCGAATCCGTGCTCGGTTCGCCAATCGACTCGATGAACCCGACGCGAACCGCCCCGAGCGCGCCCGGACAATTGGCGTCGCACTATGCGCCCAATGCGGAGCTTCGACTTGGCGCCGCCACGACCTCAGCGGATGAGGCCGCGCTTGATTTTGCCGGCTCGCTGAGACGCGGCGCGTCTGGCGCGCGCCTCGATCTTTCGCCTTCCGGAGACCTCGTTGAGGCTGCGTCTCATTTGTTTTCCTATTTGCGCGCGTTGGACGCCGGCGGCGCGGCACGGATCGCGGTCGCGCCGATCCCCGAGCATGGGCTTGGCGCGGCGATCAACGATCGGCTCCGTCGCGCGGCCGCGCCCCGAGACGTTCCGACATGAAGATGGTCGCTCATCACCGCGCGGGCTCCGAGTCTGCCTTGGGAAATGCTAAGGAACTTGCGCCCCGCATGATGTCGGCGGAGATGAGCGGCGACCGATTGTTGGAATCATGAACTCAGGACTTAGCTGGGACGAATTTCGACTGGTCAAGTCGGTCGCGGAAGCCCGTTCGTTGGTTGGGGCGGCCGAGATTCTTGGCGTCAATCATTCGACTGTTTTTCGACGGTTGGCTGCGGTGGAGTCGGCGGTCGGCGCCCGTCTTTTCGAGCGCTCCCGCTCAGGATACGAGCCGACGGCGGCGGGCGAAGAAATGATCGCGCTGGCAACCACCATGGCCGAATCAGTCCAGGAATTCGAGCGTCGGGTGGCGGGGCGAGACGTCAAGCCGACGGGCGAGCTGACGGTCACGGTCCCCGGAGCGGTCGGTCTGCACTTGATGCCGGGGATCGTGGCCGAATTCCGGGCCCAGCATCCAGGCGTGGTGGTCGCGTTGATCCTTTCCAATCAGATGCTGGACCTGTCTCGTCGCGACGCCGACGTCGCGATCCGCCTGACCAACGACCCGCCGGAAACCTTGGTTGGAAGGCGAATCTGCACTGGGCGATGGGCCGTCTATCGCCGAAACGAGATGGCCGCCTCGCTCGGCGCGGAGCCGATGGAATCTGTTGCTTTCATTGGATTTGGTGGCAGCATGGGGCCTGGATCGGCGAGGCGATGGATCGAAGCCAATATCGATCCCGGACGAATTGTCGCCAGGGCGAATTCGACCCATTGCATGTTGGAATTGGCGCGTCAGGGCGTTGGCGCGGCCTTGTTGCCCTGTTTTCTGGGCGATCGAATGCCAGATCTGATCCGGGTCGGTTATCTTCTGCCGGAGCTCGATGCAGGCTTGTGGATGCTGACCCATTCGGATCTTCGCCGCGCGGCGCGGGTGCGAGCCTTCATGGAATTCGCCGGGGCGGAGCTCGCGAAACATCGTCGCGCGATTGAGGGTGAAGAAACTGGCGCGACAGACTGATCGCGGCTTGGTTCACGTCGTCAATCGTCTGGTTCACCAGTTCGAGAACCGCGCCTCGATCTTTCTGAGGAAAGCTTCACGGCGCTCTGGCGTCGAATGATTCATGTCGTGGTGGGCGAGATAATCGCAACGGGCGCCGGGCGCGCAGATCCGACGCATGGAGCGCGTCAAGAAGCGGCGCGGCGGATCGCCCATCATGAACGTCAACCAACGCGCGCCGCCATAGGTGCAAACGACGCCGAGACGCTTGATGTTGTGAAGACAGGGGGTGTAGGAGCCGTCCTCGCTCAAAGTGAAACTGACGCCGGGCAGAAAAACCTTGTCGACGAATCCCTTCAAGATCGCCGGAAATCCCATGTTCCAGACCGGGAACGAAAACACGATCGCCTCGGCGGCCAGAAGGCGATCCACATACGGCGCGACCTTACGACGGTTCACCGCGACGTTGTGGTAGTCGATCCGATCCTGTCGCGACATCACCGGATCGAAGGCCTCAGCGTTGAGGTCGCAATCGTCGACCTCGTGCCCCTTTGCACGCAAGATCTCGACGACCTTCGTGTGCAGGGCCGCGGCGAAACTCGTCTCGACCGGATGGGCGAACAGCACCAGGACGCGCAACGCGTAGCTCAGTTCTGCGCCGCGCGCGCCCGCGCCTCGAGGCCCGGGAAAAGGAAGTTTCTGCCGGCGGAGAAGTCAAAATCCGGGTTCTCCCAGGCGATCATCTTGCCCGGATTGAGCAGCCCCCGGGGATCGGTCTCACGCTTGAACGCGAGCTGGATCGCGTCGGTCTGTTTCATGCCGCCCTCCTCCAGGGTGTAACGGTGAGGGTTGAAGATCATCGCGCCCATCGCTTGGTGTTCGGCAATGATCTCGTTGAGCCGCTCTTCCGTGGAGAATCGCACCAGCGGCAAGCCCGCGAACCCTATCCGTCCGTTGAAGCGGATGACCTCCAGATGACCTCGGACCTCATCGCCGTAACGGTCGTGGATTCGCTTGATCAACCCGAGCGCGCCCTCGCTGGGATACCGGACCTGCAGGTAAGTGATGCGGGGATCCACCCGTAACGCGCGCAGCGTGGTGTGATTCCAGGTCAGTTCGTAATTGGGGGGCAAGCCGGCGAGCGTCTCGGGGGCCGCGCGGCTCGAGTCGAGCAGGATACGCGCATCCTTGTAGGGCCGGGTAAAGGCTTCGAAAGCGTCGAGCGCATGCGGAGCGATCATCAGAATGACGACGCTGTCGCCTTGCGGGATGAGCGCGCGGTGACGCAGAAAATACTCGTGCGGCGTCGGTCCCGCGACAACCGTGATAAGTTTCTTCAGGATTCCATCCTGCTCGCCGAGCGCCAGTGCGTAGGCTGTCGCAGCGTCGAAACTGTCGAACCCGACAATGACGTTGACCCAATCGTAGCACGCCGTGAGCGGCATCTCGACTTCGGTTATGATCCCGTTCGTCCCGTAGGCGTGCACCGCCTTGTGCAGATCCTCCCCCGTCAATTCGAGCGTGCGCGGCTCCGCCTCGAGCGTCATGACGCGCAGGCGCAGCACATTGCCGAAATCGCGCAAGCCGCCCCAGGTGATCGAGCCGATGCCTCCGGACCCGCCGGCGACGAAGCCGCCGACCGAAGCTGTGCCCCGGGTGGACGGAAACATCCGCAGTTCCTGTCCGGACGCTTCGCACGCTTTGTCGACGTCGATCAGCAGCGCGCCAGGCTCGCAGATGACGCGTCCCCGCTCGATTGAGCGGATCTTGTTCATCTCGACGAGGTTCAAGAGCACGCCGCCGATGAGCGGCATCGCCTGGCCATAATTGCCGGTCCCCGCGCCGCGCGGAGTGACCGGAATCCCCAGTTTGTGCGCAGCGGCGAGGACGGCCCGGACCTCGGATTCGCTTGTCGGCGAAACGACCACGTCGGCGGTCACAGCCTCCAGTTCGCGCTTGAGCACTGGCGAATACCAGTAGAAGTCGCGACTCTTTTGTTTGACTAGGATGGGATTGTCCTCCCACTTGATCGGACCGATCTCCGCGCGCAGCGCGGCGATGTCGTAGGCCTGGCTCATGTCGACAGACCCTCGAGACCATCGAGTTCGGCGTAACTTGGAGGCGTGGCGTTCGACGCTTCGCCCCCTCGCAGCACGATCCGATCGGATTGCGGGCGCGCCATAAGCTCTATGAAGTCACGCGCATGCGTTAGGATCATGTCGGCTGGGCCACCGGGGCGCAGGCGTCCCAGATCGAGCCCCATGGCGCGAGCCGGCGCCGAATTGACCGCCTCGGCCCAGTCGGCGAACGGGTAATCGAGGTGCAAGATCCGAACGCCCTCGCGCCACACTTCCATCATATCCAGGTCCCCGTATGGGTAGAATGGATCGCGGATGTTGTCGCTCGCGATCATTGCGTTGACACCGGCGTGCTTCAGTTCATGCAACGCGGTGACGCCGCGCCAGCGTGGTGTGCGGCCGGTCCGGCGATCTTGAAGGAACATGTTGCACATCGGCAAGGACACGACGCTTAAACCCGCGCGCGTGACAGCATCGATGGTCCTTTGCCGCTCGTCATCATCCTGCAGCGCGAGCGAGCAGCAGTGGCCGACCAGGATGGGTCGCGCAAAGCGTCGCTCAACCGCCATGTCGGCGATGACCTTGAGAGAGCGAGCTGCGGGATCGGAGCTTTCGTCGACGTGGAAGTCGAGTTCCCAGCCCTTGCGCTCCGCGAGTTCGAAGAGGCTTCTGAGCCCGTCACGCAGATCCGGCTCCATGCGGATGGCCGCGCCGAGAATCCCCGAGCCATGAGCGTCGAGCATCGCTTCGAGGTCGGCCACATGCGAGGCGTCGGCCATGTGGTCGATGGTGAACAGGGGCGACGCCTGGATGTCGATCCTGCCGCGCCAGCGCTCTCGCGCTTCAGCCAGGACAGGCCAGCTGATTCTCGTCTGTGGGCCGACGCTGTCGATATGGGTGCGAATGGCCGTCGTTCCGTGCCCGTAGGCGCAGCGCAGGCTGAACTCCATGCGGGCGGCGACGTCCGCGGCGCTCCAGTTGGCGGAACGGTCCTCGATCGTCGCCGCGACGGCGCTCGGAAAATCGCCACTCCGATTTCGCATCCGCCGCCAGATGTGACCTTTGTCGAGATGGGTGTGCACGTCCACGAAGAGCGGGAGCACGATGCGCCCTGACATGGCGACTTCTGGCGCGTCTCCAAAGCCGACGGTGCCGTGGGGAGCGATCTTCGCTATGACTTCCTCGTCGACGAGGATGTCGACAATAGCGAACCCGTCATAGTCGAGCGGTCCGACCGGCTCCGGCAGGGAGCGGCCGAGCACACGCGCCCGCTTCAGCACATAGGGTCCGGCGGCGGGGAGGGCGAAAGGCGCGACCGCGCCTGCGAACGTCTCCTGCCGATTGTTCAAGAATTCCGCGCCCTTCATTTCGGGCGGAGGTCGAGGCCCACGCCCTTGTTCACGAACTGCAGAGTGTAGGCCTTCTTGTAATCGAGACCGGCCTTCTCGACCCCCGCCTTGACCATCGAATCGTAGAAATTCTTGATGCGCTCGTCGGTCATGGCCCCGACCCCGAGCTTATGCGTGTCGCCGGAGTCGACGAGACCATATTCCTTGATTTTGCCAATCGAGAAGGCGATCTGCTCATCCGTCATATCCGGATTGTCCTTCTTGATCAGGGCGTTCGCTTTCGAATTGTCGCCGTAAAGATAATTGTACCAGCCGATGGCGGACGCGTCGACGAATCGCTGGACGACGTCCGGATGGTCCTTGACCAGATCGGCGCGGGTCTCGATGGTCGTCGCATAGGTCCCGTAGCCATTATCGGCGAGCAGGAAGATGTTGGGCTTGAAGTGACCTTCGCGCTCGACGGCGAATGGTTCGGAGGTGACATAGCCTTGCTGAATCGAATGGGTGTCGGCGATGAACGGCCCGGGGTTGAATGTATAGGGTCGGACGATTTCCTCCTTGAAACCGAAGGCCGACGTCATCCACTGGTAGAAAGTGACAAGCGCCTCCTTCCCGACGAAAGCCGTCGTCGCCTTCGGCAGGTCTGCCCACTTGTCGAGGCCGACCCCGGGGTGCGACATCATAATCTGCGGATCTTTTTGGAAATCCGCAGCGACGACCACGATCGGGACGTTGCGGTCGACCGCATCGAAGGCCAGCAACAGATTGCCGCCCATGTAGAAGTCCAACCGTCCGGCCGCTAGCAAGAGCTCGTTGTTGGCCTGCGGGCCTCCCTGCACAATCGTGACGTCGAGCCCGTATTTCGCGTAAGTGCCATCCGCGACCGCCTGGTAATATCCGCCATGCTCGGCCTCGGCGAGCCAGTTGGTGCCGAAGGAGACCTTGTCGGCAGCCATCGCGGACGACGTGAGCAGGCAAAGCCCAAATGCCAGGCGAGCGCCAAGGAATTTCATTGTTTGATCCCGTCTCGAGTTGCCGTATCGAGCTTGCAACTTAGGCGCCATGGAGGGTGTCTGGGGCAGGGGCGCCAGGCGCTCCAATAGCGGGTTGCTGGAGGCTTTCGCAAGATGCGCAGATTGAACCCGGACGCGATCCATCCCCCGTTTGCGAATTATGCCCATGGAATAGAAGTCGACCCCGGTGCGCGTATGGTCTTCTGTTCCGGCCAATTGGGGATTGGCCGCGACGCCGTCATTCCCGAGGACGTGGAGGCTCAGACGCGCCTTTGCTTTCGCGCCATTGCCGCGGTCCTCGGCGAAGCGTCGATGTCGCTCGCCGATCTCGTTCGCCTGAACGCCTACGTCGTTTCGGCTCAATATTTGGGCGGCTACATGAAGGTGCGCGACGAATTCGTGAGCAATCCGCCTCCGGCCTCGACTTTGATGATCGTTCAGGGTTTTGCTCGGCCCGAATTTAAAGTCGAGATCGAGGCCGTCGCCGCGCGGGCGCCTTGAGCGCCGGGAGATCCAAATGCTGCCAACCAAGTTCTGGGCCGAAATGTCCTGGCGCGATTTCGCCGCCGCCGACATGAGCAAGGTCGTCGCGGTCCTGCCTGTGGCCGCGATCGAGCAACATGGGCCTCACCTGCCGGTTGGGGTCGATACGTTCATCAACGAGGGCTATTTCGCGAGAGCGGTCAAGCGAATCCCGGACGATATGCCGGTGTTGATCCTGCCCATCCAGGCGGTGGGCAAGTCCAACGAACATATCGAATATCCCGGCACGCTGACGTTTTCGCTCGAGACGGTCACCCGAGCGTGGACCGAGATC
>Ga0209380_10000132_pt1 | contig 47023 bp, 33 predicted proteins | sample HubBroMetageWFT6_FD_188347 | JGI IMG/M metagenome (GOLD analysis project Ga0209380, IMG submission 188347) | Warmed and freeze-thawed soil microbial communities from the Hubbard Brook experimental Forest, New Hampshire - Hubbard Brook CCASE Soil... | ecosystem: Environmental > Terrestrial >...
GCAACATTGCCGATCTGTACGCCCGTAGCGGCAGCCGGAGTAATGAAGGCCGGAACGCCCGCGCCGCCACTGGCCACAGTGTTCAACGCCCCGCCCGCGCTGCCAGAGCCGGCCGCCGTTGCGGTTACTGCATTCGCCGGGATGTTGTCACCCGCGCCATCAGTCAAGGCAGATGCGCCATTGGCCACCCACGCCCAGACCGTGACCTTGTTGCGGCCAGTGTTCACGACCCATGCGGTTTGGATCGTGCTTGTGGTGCTGCCCGGATTGGCCGCGGTATTGGCGGCAAGATTAAAGTTAACTATCGCGCCTCCCGTCACGTTCACCGTGAGCGATTCCGCCAAAGTCGCGTTTAGAGTCACGGTACCGACGTTGGAATTCAACTGGGCGTTCGCAGCCGAGGGGATACTCATTGCAAGCGCTATCCCCGCTGCAATTACCAGCAATCTCCGAAAGTTCTTCATGAAGCCTCCGATAAAGTTTGTTTGAGGGGTTATCCCCTCGGGTTTCCAAATCGCGCTCCGTGATTCAATCGTAGCTTTCGTGTGCGCACACCGTTTTAGCGCTTCGATGTGAAACAGTGCACTAGTACGGATGTACCGAAATCGCGAGTGCGCTATTGTCATTTAGGAACTGCGCTTGGTACCTTTGGACTATTCTGAAACAGACCCTGCAAGAAGGCTCTTCAGAAAAATTCCTCTCAGTTTGTTGTGAGGCTTTTTTTCCTGGTCCATTTCAAACAGCGCCCATTCGGCCTGATTGGAAGGACCAAAAAGAATTCGGGCTCCATACCTAACCGCCAAGCGGCCGGGCATGGAGCCTGAAGTTTTCTGTAAATTGGACGGAACACGTCGGAGCATACACGTCAGAGCATATTTGTTCAGGGCGTGGCTTGTGCTTGAATGTTCACCGATCCGGTGTAGGTTGCCGCAGGCAACTGCGGAACGCCGGTGGTGTTGATATTCCAGGTCAGCGTCGTCGCGGTGTTGCCCGTCCTGTTGCGGCGGTTGATACGGATTTGGCCGATCTGTACGCCTGTGGCCGCAGCCGGCGTAATGAAGGCTGGAACGCCCGCACCGCCGCTCGCCACAGTATTCAATGCGCCACCCGCGCTCCCGGACCCGGCAGCCGTGGCAGTTACCGCGCTGGCCGGAATATTGTCACCCGCGCCGTCCGTCAAGGCCGCGGCACCTTTGGGTACCCACGCCCACACACTGACCCGGGTGCGGCCACGCCTTAAAACCCACGCGGTTCGAATCGTGCTTGTTGTGCTGCCGGCATTGGCCGCCGTGTTGGGCCGGAGCGCAAAGTTAACCGTCGCCCCTCCCGTCACGTTCACAGTGACCGACTCTAGCACCCTAGCGTCTAGAATCACGGTCTGTGCCTGTGAAGGCGGGCAGACTGCCGCTGAGAGTGCCAACCCCCCAAGCAGTACCAGCAATCTCTGAAAGTTCCTCATGAAGCCTCGGGTTCCAATGTGAGGAGAAATGCCAAATCACGCTCCATGTTTCAATCGTTAGTTTCGTGTGTGCACCCTGATTTAGCGCTTCGAAGTGAAACAGTGCACTAGTACGGGTGTACCGAATGTGCGCAGGCAGTATTGACTTTTAGGAACGGCGACTTGCACTTTTGGTTCATTCCGAAACAGATACGTAAGGGGATCAGACGAACTGTCGTGTCGCGATTGACCATCCCCCCGTTTGGAACGGGCCAAAACGGTTCGGGCCCCAGGCCTTGCCGCAAGTGCGGCAAGGCCTGGGGCCCGGAGTTTTCGGACGCCGAAGGGCGCGCTAGTACGTTGCGCCCTCAGGCACCCAGATTACGTCGATGCGGCGGTTATCGGTGGCGCCGGCCTGGCCGCCGCCGGTGCGAGTGGTGACCCGCGAGGGGTCAATGCCCTTTTCGCCGAGATATTTAACCGCGTTGGTGGCGCGGTCGCCGGAGATTTTCTCGGGCTTGGCCTCTTTCGGATCGGAATAGCCGATGATCACGGCGCTGCCTCGCGGTTCATTCTGCAGGCGGAGGGCGACGTCATCGAGGATGCGTTTGCAGACGTTGTCAATGCGCGTGCTGAGCGGTTTGCCGAAGGCGCAATCGCTAATCTTGCTGGCTTGCGGCGGCGGTGGCACGGGCTTTACCTCGACGGTCGACGAACAATCCGCGGCCCCGCCGCGGCCGTCTTCCACGCGCGCCGTCACTGTGTAATTCCCCGGAGCTAGGCCCGTCGTATCGAAGTCCACGGCGGCGCCGTTACCCGCGATCTGTCCGGCGCTGGCGCGCCAGATGTAAGTCAGCGGGTCGCCGTCGGGATCGCTAGCATTCGTGGTGATGTGAACCTTCTCTCCCGCAAAGACCGAGGAGCGGTCCGCCGAGCAAGTAATCGTCGGAGGACGATTCGGCTTGGGTTCGACTCGCACGGGGACACTGGAGCTTGCGGAGCCGCCGCGGCCATCGTCCACTTTCGCCAGAATGGTGCACGAACCCAGCGGCACACCGGCGGAAAGCCAGCGGACCTGGGGTCCGTTGCCATCCACCTTGCCGCAAGTTGATGACCAGGTGTAGGTCAAGGGGTCATCATCGGGATCCGAGGCCGTGCAACTAACTGTAACCATATCGCCCGAATCTAGATACACCGAGGTCTTGTCCGCCGTACACGAAATCGTGGGGGGATGGTTGACCGGCGGGGGTTTCTCGGGCCAATAGGCGGTCCCAATCTTTACCACAAACCCGTGGCGGTCGTTGAGGTCTCTCAGGTTCAGCATGTACCGGTAGCCGACGTCGAAAGCAAGGTACTTCCAGGGGTACATGCGAATTCCCCAAACGCCATCGATGGGATCGCGCGCGCCGAAGGAATTGTCCGGCGGCGTGGCCGGAGCAGTGACGAAAACCACGCCCGAGTACTCCATCATCGGCTGGAAGCGCCTCCCGGGGAACATTTGGAAACCCACCCCGGTCCTGACCTGATCGGGCATGGCAAATAGGGGTTCGCCCTGATTGTCGCGCGGGGCGCGGACGAACATATATCCGAAGTTGAAGGTTCCAGTGATGAGGTTGCTCCATTGCTTGCTGAGTGCCAGGGAAACCATATCGCTCAGCGGACTCGCTTGCGTTCCGTTGGCAAGCAGCTTGTTCACATCCGTTTTGGTGGAAATAATCAGATCGTTGCGGATTGAAAAGCTGACCGGAGCGCCTTGCCGCTCGGACAGAAACGCATACTTGAGCCCCAGAGTTAAATCCCCGATCCCGCCCGTATTGTTGGAGGCAAAGGGATAATCCTCCACATACCCCGGACCGCTGCCGGCGACCACGGGAAAAAACGAATTGGGGACCGGGGTTCCGAAAGCCAAAGGGGCGCAGGTGGATGACAATGGAATCGAACGCAAACTTAACTGGCCGGGACAACCGACATGCACGTGCCCATACGGATCAAAGGCAGCATAGGCATTCAAGTTGTCCGTAATGCCGTAATTAAGATCCACGCCGATTTGGAGTAGGGTGACACTTCCCGGCATGCGGCCGAATTTATTTCCGAATGCGGAGAATGCAAAGCCGCCCTTCGGGATGGTGTCGGCTGTTTCAAGTGTGAACAGTCCAATGGTTCCCGTCGTCGCCAGCATGGGTGTAAATATCGGATTGGGCTTATAGTCATCGTTGGTGCCTTTATTGCTGCTCGCTTTGTCCTGGGCCGGAGAGGCAGGCGCGGCCGTGGAAACCGCTTCCGCAGACGCGGTTTCAGCGGCTTTTGCAGCGTCGGATGAGGGGATTGGTTCGGAGGAGGCTGCAGCCGTCGTGTCGTTTGCCCTCTTGAGATCCTTATGCGATTTCTTTGGCGCATGCTTCGAGAAACCGGCCGGAACGAGTAGGAAAATTAAGATCAATAGACCTGCGCCCCGCATGATCAGTCGCAACATGAAGGTAAACCTCCGCGAGCAGCGAGTTCAAAATGAAATATTAAGAGTCCTGAGCATCGGACCATTAAGGATGATTCCATTCCCAGGCGCAAGTTTCTTTGGCACCGCGCCTCAAGCATTCCTCAATCTCGGACAGTAAAACGGTGCCATTATATATTGGCAGTGCATGCCGCAAAGGATTATTTCCCATCTGACTGTCTGGCGGGTAAGGAGTTGAGAACATCCCAATCCCGTGCAAAACCCAGATGTTAGGAATTCACAAAGGCCACTTCAAAGGCCCCACGGCCATCTCACTAGCACAGTCCCGCGGCGGCGGGATTGTGAGTTTGCGCGCGCGGAACAGACAAGCCATAGGATGAAGCTTGTGCCACTCAGGCAGGCCGGAGGATTCAAACATCCGGAAGACTTTCCCATTTTGGGCCGCCTTTCCTTTTACTCACGCTAAACTACGTCACTGATGCACACGGCGTGCTGACGCATGCAAAGCGGTGGAGATACAATTGTAATTTCTCGAACATGGCCGCCTTTGAATTGAGGAGCATCATGGAACAGAACTTGGAACACACAATTTCGTTGCTCACCCGCACCCCCGCTGCTCTCGATGCGCTGCTGCGCGATCTGCCGGAAACGTGGACGCTCCGAAATGAAGGTGAAAAGACGATGAGCGCGTTCGATGTCGTCGGCCATCTGATTAACGGCGAACGCACGAATTGGATGCCGCGGGCCAGGATGATCCTGCAATTTGGCGAGACGCGGGAGTTTGAGCCCTTCGATCGTTGGAAACAAATTCGAGAGAGCAAAGATAAGTCGCTCGGGCAGCTGTTGGATGAATTTGCCGGATTGCGGTCGGAAAGCCTGGACGAATTGCGCGCCTTGAATCTGCGGAAAGAAGATCTCGAGCGGCGCGGACGGCATCCGGCGCTCGGAGCAGTTACTCTTTCAGAGCTGCTGGCAAGTTGGGCCGCTCACGACTTGACTCATCTGCACCAGATCTCCAGGATCATGGCCCACCAGTATCGCGAGGCCGTGGGCCCGTGGAGCAGATACCTTGGGGTGCTGCAGTGCGCCGGCCACAGTTCTCCGAAATGAATTCTCCGGATACGCAGAATTGCAAATCCGCCTAACCCTTCGAAACCCGCGAAGCACAGGGCGCGCGCAGGTTCAAACCCAGTTCAATCGCAGCGCCGCCCGTCCATGGATTCGAGCAAAGAAACCCTCGCCGCGTATCTCAGCTTGGCATTACCGGGGTGGTACTGGTAGATTCGAAGTGAGGCGCCGCCCCTACGTCCCAGGGACAGCTAAAAAACTGAATGGCTGAAGCGAGCCGATTTGAAACTGCGAAACCTTCTCCTGACCGCGTCCTGATCGTCGAGGACGAAGAAAACGCTCGCCTGGGATATGAAGCGCTGTTACGCCGGTGGGGATACGAAGTTCTGGGCGTGAGCAGCGCGGAAGACGCCCTGGCAAAATTTTCCGAGTTCGCTCCGGCCGTGCTGATAGCCGACGTGGAGCTTCCCGGAATGAACGGCTTGGACCTGCTGGCGCGGCTCGGCGAAGAATTGCAACACGTTCCGGCGATCGTCATCACCGGCAAGGGCAGCGAAGAACGCATTGTGGCGGCCATCGAAGCCGGCGCATTCTGGTACATCGAAAAGCCTCTTAAGGGCGCGGTCCTGCATGTGCTGCTGGACCGCGCGCTCGGGCGCGTTCGAGACCGCAAGCAAGTTGCGGCGCTGACGCGTCAACTGCGCGAATCCGGCAAGCTGGGCGATCTGGTGGGGCAGTCCAAAGTGATGCAAGAGGTGATGCATCTGGTCGAGCAAGTGGCGCCATCGTCGGCATCCGTGCTGATGACCGGTGAAACCGGGTCAGGAAAGGAAATTCTGGCGCGCACAATTCACCGGTTATCGCCGCGCGGCGACCGCCCTTTCATTGCGATCAACTGTTCCGCAATCCCCGAATCCTTGATGGAAAGCGAAATTTTCGGCCACGAGCGCGGCGCATTCACGGGCGCGGCGGAACGGCGGCTGGGATGTTTCGAGCTGGCCGACGGCGGCACGCTGCTGCTCGATGAGATCGGCGAGATGCCCGCGCCGACGCAGGCAAAATTGCTGCGCGTGCTGGAAGATCACAAAGTGCGGCGCCTGGGCAGCAAAGTGGAAACGCCGGTGGACGTGCGCGTGCTTGCCGCGACGAATAAGGAGCCCGAGCAGGCCGTGGCCAAGGGCGAATTGCGGCAGGACCTCTATTTTCGCTTGAATGTGTTTCATATTCAGCTGCCGCCGCTGCGCGATCACAAGGAAGACATTCCGCTTCTCGTGGAACACATTTTGCGCGATATCAACGCCAAGCACGGGCGTCACGTTCGCGGCGTGAATCCCGAAGTGCTCGATCTGTTTGCCAGCTACTCCTGGCCGGGCAATGTCCGCGAGTTGCGCAATGTGCTGGAACGCGCCGCCATTGTTTCCGACCGCGACCTGATCGGCCGCGCGAGCCTGCCGGCGGATTTCGGCCACGCCCCCGCGGCGACCGCATCCGATCTGGCATCGCTGCGATTTCCTCTGGGAACCACGGTGGAAGCTGCCGAACGCGAACTCATATTGCAGACCCTTGCATCTACTAATAACAAAACACGCGCCGCCGAATTGCTGGGAATCAGCCTGAAAACCCTGCACAATAAGCTGAAGGAATACGAGGCTGCGAAATCTCCCTCGCAGTGAGGCGCAGGGCAACGCATGCAACTTCGCCTGAAAACGAAGATTACGCTGACCACAGCGGCGCTGGTTCTTGCCGTGGTGGGCGTGAATTCCACGCTCTACGTGATGAACCTCGCACGGCAGGTCATCCGGCAGGCGGATGATCGCGCGCAACTGGTCGCCAGACAGATATTTTTCCAGGCCCAGATCGCCCTGGCCGACGCGGCCAAGGCAGGAAAGGCGCCGGCTTCGGAGAGCACGGCGGATTTGCGCGCCTATGTCCAGCAAGCATTTGACAACAGCGCGCCGCTGGCCTCCTCGATTGACGCCCAACTGGAGTATTCGCCGCTGATTTACGAGGTTTCCATCTCCGACACTAATGGTACAGTGCTGGTCTCGAGCGATAAGGCCCTTCCTAGAAATCCGGTGCCGGTCCGGGCCGGCATCGAGCAGCTTGTTTCCAATGGCTTTGTCAACCAGTTTAAGGAACTCTACCGCCTGCTGTACGGTCCGCCGCTGCGCGCTTACGAAGTGACTTATCCATTCCAACTGGGCCGGCCCGGCCACCAGATACCCTTCGGGTCCGTTCGCGTAGCCGTGCAGGCTGGCTTGTTGCGCGCGAATATCACTCCGGCTTTGCGGTCGGCGGCGCTGCTCGCGCTGGCCTCTGTGGGAATTTCCGTTTTGCTCGCGGCGTTCGTCAGCAGCATTTCCCTGGCGCCGATCAAAAGGATCACCGACCAGCTGGACCGCATTTCCAAAGGAGAATTCGACCAGAAGCCGCTGGAGCGCGGGGACGAATTCGGCCAGGTCAGCACCAAGATCAGCCAGATCGGAATGCAACTGCGCGGGGTCCGCGAAATTTTCAGTAATTTGCGCGAAAATATCGACCAAGTTCTCGGCGGGCTCGACGACGGCTTGCTGCTATTTTCCGTGGAGGGCCGGGCGGTCATGGTGAGCCCTGCCGTCGAACGGTTTCTTTCCCTGCCGTCGGATCAGCTTCTGGGGCGCCGCGCGGAAGATATTTTTCCTCCCGATCATGAAGTCCGGGAAGCGATCAAGCTGCGCGATGGTGAATTCGAACCCGTGGCTTCCGCCGAAGTCGTGCTGTCCGGCATTGACTGCCCGCCGCGGCGTGTCGGCGTGAGCGTCGAGGTGATCGGCGAAGGCGACGCGCGTATGGGCACACTCGTGAAATTCAAGGATCTGGAGTCGAGAGAACGCATCGGCACGCAACTGCAAGTTTCCGAACGCCTCGCCAACCTCGGACGAATCACCGCGGGCGTGGCCCATGAAGTGAAAAATCCGCTGAACTCGATGCGCATCTGGCTGGAAAATCTGAAAGCCAGCCTGCCGGACGCCGACGGTTTGCAGCTTCAGGCGGTTCGCGTTTTGGACAATGAAATTGACCGGCTGGACAGCGTCGTGAAACGCTTCCTCGATTTCACGCGTCCTCCAGAGATGCACCAGGAAGAATCCGGCCTCAAGGGAATTCTGGAGGAAGTGCTGGCCGTGGAGCGGCCGGAGTTCGACAAGGCCAACGTCAAACTCGAGTCCCGCCTGGACGCCGGGGTGGGGAATGTGCTGGTTGACAGACCGTTGTTGAAGCAGGCGCTTCTTAATTTACTGGTGAACGCCCTCGATGCCATGCCCGGAGGGGGCCAGCTTTTTGTGGAGCTTCGCCGGCGCGGAGAAATGGCCGAGATTGAAATCCGGGACACGGGCCGGGGCATCGCTCCCGAGCACCGCCAGCGCATCTTCCAACTTTTCTTTACGACGCGGCCGGGAGGCAGCGGGATCGGGCTGGCCAGCGCCTTTAGAACTGTACAATTACACAACGGATCAATAGACTTCGAGTCGGAGGTTGGACGCGGCACGACGTTTCGGATCAATTTGCCGCTGGCTCGCCAATCGGAGTCCGCGCTCTCCCGCTCGCGGGACCCGGGCGCGGCCGTCGCGAGGAGCATCTGATGCGTAAAATCCAACTTCTCGCGCTGCTGTGTGCAGGCTCCGCCGGTCTGGCGGGGTGCGCGAGCAAGCATATCGTGCGCGCCGCGCCACCGTCGGTAAGCGCACCGCCGCCGGAAGAGGCTTCGCCGATGCCGCAGCCGGAAGCGCCGCCGCCCGTGAGTACCGCCGAGGAACCCGCGCCGGAGGTGCCGTCTCCCGCCCCGCCGCCCGCGCCCGCTAAACGTCCCGCCCCACCACGCCGCCCGGCATCGGCCGAGACGGCCGACCCGGCGCCCGCCAAACCGGCGCCGCCGCAGATTTCGCCGCAGCTCTCGCCCAGGGACCTGGCCGCGACGAAGAAAAACACGACCGACAACATTACCACCGCGGATAAAAATCTGCAGATGGCCTATGGAAAGCAGCTCAGCGCGGCGCAAAAGGACCTGATGGAAAAAATAAAAGGATTCCTGACCCAGTCGCACGAGGCCATCATTGCCGACGACTGGGTGCGCGCGCAGAGTCTCGCCGAAAAAGCGCGCGTGCTTTCCGCTGAACTGGTGAAATCGTTTTAGGCCGGAACCCGGCTAAATCCAGCACATCGAATGGTGGGGGGTCGCCGTGGGGGTTGATAAGTGCGACTCCATTTGCTATTCGCGAATAACGAATGTATAATCAGATCATGTACTTGAAGCCTCAGGATGTTGTGGTTCTAATCAAGCTCCTTGAATACGACCATGGGAGGCCGTCGTATGCGCAGATTGCTAAAGAACTCTTCCTAAGCGCCTCTGAGGTTCATGCCTCCGTTCAACGCGCTAAAGGGGCCCTTTTGCTTGGAGGAGCGGTATTAAACGAGACTCCCAATAAGCCTGCCCTCGAAGAGTTTTTGATCCATGGACTAAAGTATGCTTTCCCGCCGGAACGCGGGGAACTCACACGAGGAGTTCCCACCGGATATGCTGCCGAGCCGCTAAAAAGTCGAATTTCTGCGGGGACCGACTCCCCTCCCGTTTGGCCATTTCCAGAAGGGAAGACGCGAGGGTATTCGTTTGCTCCACTGTATAAAACCGTTCCGAGAGCGGCTCTGCGCGATCCCTTTCTCTACGAGATGCTCGCGCTCATCGATGCGATTCGCGATGGGAGGACACGCGAGCGGCAAATTGCCGAAGAAGAGCTCAAAGTGAGATTACAATCGCCGCGACATGCCGAATTCCAACATTGATCTTCTCAAGGAAGTCGCCAGGCGCCTGGGCCCTCTGTTGAACGAAGTAGTCTTTGTTGGAGGCTGCACGACAGGCTTGTTTATTACCGACAAGGCCGCGGCGGAAGTTCGGCCGACGTTCGACGTTGATGTGATCGCTGAAATTACTTCGTACGCTGATTTTGCCAATTTTTCTGCGCGATTGCGGTCCCTTGGCTTTCAGGAGGATACGAGCAAAGGCGCGCCCGTATATCGCTGGGTGATCGACGGAATGAAATTAGACGTAATGCCGATCGATGAAAAAATTCTCGGGTTCACAAATCGCTGGCATCAAGCTGGAATGGATGCGGCAAAAGAATTAGAACTTGAACCAGGACTTTTCATTCGCGTGATCACCGCCCCGTATTTTGTTGCCACAAAGCTTGACGCGTTCAAGGGCCGTGGGCGCGGCGATTTCGCGAACAGCCATGACCTCGAAGACCTGCTGGCCGTCATTGATGGCCGCGAAGAGATCATCAAGGAGATGACCCATGCAGGCGAAGTGCGATCCTTCGTGGCGGAGCAATTTCGAATGTTGCTGGAAACGCCGGCCTTCACGGATGCTCTGCCTGGCTACCTCTTGCCGGACGTCGGCAGCCAAATGCGTTTGCCAATTCTGTTGAATAGACTGGCGAAAATTTCACAGGGGGGATTCGAGTGAACTTCGAGTTCCAAAAGGGTCCGCGTGGCAAAATCCGGCTTGCAAACTGATACGATAATGGCGTGGAAATGTACGATGTGGTGATCGTCGGCGGGGGAATTATCGGCGGGTCGATTGCGTTCGACCTGGCGGAGCGGAATTTGCGCGTCGCCCTGCTGGACCGCCAGGAACTCATGCGCGAAGCTTCCTGGGCGGCGGCGGGGATGTTGTCTCCCGCCCCGGATTGCCCGGCGGCGATTCCTCTCGTTCCGCTGGGTCGCGCCAGCCTGGCGTTGTATCCGAAATTTGTTGACGCCGTGGAAGATGCCTCCGGCTTGTGCGCCGGTTTTCGCGCGGGCGGGGCGCTCGAAGTTATCTGCCATGGCGACGCGGAACGCGAATTGAGCACACTGGTGGCGCTGTACCACGGGCTTGGACTCGCCTGCGAACCGATGCGCGTGGAAGAAGCCAGAAGTATGGAGCCTGCGCTGGGGCGGGAGGCTCGCGCGGCGGCGCTGGTTCCTGAGGAATGTTGGATTGAGCCGCGTGCTTTGACGTCCGCAGTGCTAGCCGCAGCGGCTTCCGCGGGCGCGGCGTTGTGCCCCGGGGTGGAAGTGACTTCGCTCGCGCTCGACGGAAAAAAATGCTCCGGCGTGAAAACTTCAAGGGGCGAAATTTTTCACGCGGCGCAGGTGGTGCTTGCGGCGGGCTGCTGGTCATCGCAAATTCCGGGGGCAGCACCTAATGCGCCGACTCTTCCCGTGCGCGGGCAGATGGCCGCTCTGCGCCATTCCGGAACGCCCATTCGGCATGTGCTGCGCTCCGAGCGCGGTTATCTTGTCCCTCGAGGCGAAGAGAACCCGCAGACGGTGGTCGTGGGCAGCACGATCGAGAACGCGGGTTATGAAAAGCGTGTCACCTCAGGCGGCATCGAAAAAATTCTCTCGGCGGCGAATGAGCTTGTGCCGGAACTGGCGAAAGCGGAGATCATCGAGACCTGGTGCGGATTGCGGCCCGGCACGCCCGATCAACTGCCCATCCTGGGGCCGGCGGAAATCGATGGCTTGGTGATCGCGACCGGGCACTATCGCAACGGGATTCTGCTTGCCCCGGTCACGGCCAAGCTCATCGGCGAATGGATCGCCGAGAAAATGACCAGCCTCGATTGGGAAATATTCAGCCCGCTCCGCTTCACAAAAACGAATGAGAACCGTTCCGTAACTGCGTAGCTTATATTACTGAAGGGTAATAATATTAGTTTCCCTTCCATTAAGATTTCCGCGGCGGCCTTTTAGTGGAACACGCTTCAGCCTGTTAGGTTTGCGACTTGAGCCGGATCGAAAAACCCACAGGCTTGAAGCCTGTGCCACTTGGTGGTTGCAACATCTGCGTCGAACAACAAGAGCTAAATAGGGGATCGGCTGCGCGTGGGTTCGCGGCTGGGCGGGCCGGGAAGCGCCGAGGCGTGGCCGGGATCGATGAAATTGACGCGAGTGGAGTCGAGGTAGACGTTGCGATCGAGGACGACGTCAACGGTCGTGCCGCGCGGGAGTTCCAGTTCGGGGCCGCGCGTGAGCAGCACGGCTGCGAGGCCGACGGCCGCGCCGGCGCCGGCGCCGATGCCCGCGCCCTTGGCGCTCTGCGTGGCGAGCCCTCCGACGCCTGCCCCAATTCCGGTCGTTTTCAAAACGGTTCCGACGTCATCGCCCTTGTCCGTATCGCCGTGAATTTTTCCTTCTTTGTCGGTCGCTTCGTTGCCGCCCGTCCCGGCATTGGTGGGGACGGCGTTAAAATCCACCGCGTAGCCGTTTGGAAGAATCATGGAATTCAGGCGCAGGCGGATTTCGCCCGTGCCTTTTACTTTGCCGGGGCGCTTGGCTTCCTGGATCTCGCCTTGCACGTAGGATCCGGCGGGAATGAGAATTCGGTTGTCGATCACGATTGGGAAGAGGGTTTCGAGGTAGATCGGGTCACCCGGCTTGGCATTTCGCGTGGTCACGGCGTTGTGCAGGATCAGAGGTAAGCGCGTGCCGGAAGGAACCACGTATCTTACCGGTGCGGCCTTCGGAGCGGAATCCGAAACCGGGGAAGCAGCCGCCGGTTGCGCCGCAGGAGGTTGCGCTGGCGGAGTTTGCGCGGCGGGGCCTTGCGCAGGTCCCGCGGGCATCTGAGCGGCGACTACAGTTCCGCTTGTCCATAACCCCGCAACCAAGAAAAGAATCGGTAAATTAATTTTCATATAATTTCTCCGATGGCAGCTTCGATGCGGAATCCGTGCCCAGGGATGCTGCGATTATACGCCCTTCCGGCCCTGCGCGGAGATGCGATAACTTTGGCGATTCTAACGGTAGCGCCGGCATCTTGCCGACATGATTGGGTCCGTGAAATGGGCCCAGAGCCGACGGGACGCCGGCGCCACTTGGTAAGGCTTTTCTTGACATGGAATGGCCGGTAACTTACTGTCATGCGCAATGATTCCATGAATGATCCAGGAAGCAGAAAACTGGTTCCGTCCGGGATGGATGACTGATCATTCATCAACTTGGCCGACACAAGGAGCAATTCAATGAAAAAACTGATTCTGATTCTGGGGCTCGCGATGTTGATTCCCGCCCGCGCATCGTGGGCGCAAGTTGCCGCGCCGAATGCAGCCGGCGTATCCATGGGCCACGTGCATTTCATGGTGCAAGACGTGGATGCCGCCAAGACGTTCTGGACGGCGATGGGCGGCGTCCCAGGCAAGCTGGGACCGAACGAAGTTTTCAAATTCCCCGGCGTCCTGATCCTTGTACGGAAAGGCGATGCCACGGCCCCAAGCGTCGGGTCGGTTGTTGGCCACATCGGGTTTCATGTGCCCGACACCACGGCGGCACTGGCCCGGTGGAAGGCGGCTGGATTAAACACGGAAGTCGGTCAGAACCCCGGCCAGGGCTTCGTGTGGACGCCGGACCATTTGACGCGCGTCGAGATTCTGGAGGAAAAGACACAAACCGTTCCGATTGCCTTCCACCACGTGCATTTCTACATCGCAGACACGGGCAGTTCCAATGTGCTGGAGATGCAATCGTGGTACGCCAAGATGTTCGGCGCCAAGCCGGGAAAGCGCGGCCAATTCGACGCCGCGGACGTGCCCGGCGCAAATCTGACGTTCACCAAATCCGACACGCCAACCGTAACGACCAAGGGGCGCATGCTCGATCACATTGGATTTGAAATCGTGGGGCTCGAGGCGTTTTGCAAGAAGGCGGAGGCCAACGGAGTAAAGTTAGACATGCCCTTCACCAAAAGACCCGACCTGGGCATCTCCCTGGCATTTATGACCGATCCGTGGGGCACGTATATCGAGCTGAACGAAGGCCTGGACAAGTTGTAAAAGTAGCGCGGGCTTTAGCCTGCGGGGGTTGGTCCTTGCAAGAACCAAAACCCACAGGCTAAAGCGTGTGCCGCTTGCCCTCCGTTTGACGAGCACCGCAAGCCAGCTTAAGCTTGCATTTTACGAGGAGACACGATGGCCAAGCTGGCGCTGGTTTACGGGATGCGACTGTTCCCCGCGGACGAGTTGGGCGAGGTCGGCGATGCGGGCGTCACGCTGAAAGATGGACGGAAGGGGCGCGTGACCATGCACTTGATCGAAGGAAGCAAGGAACAAATCGAGGAGACGCTTCGGCAATCGGTCGAAGCGTTTTTCGAGATGTATCCGGAGATTTGAAGTGGGACGGGCTTCAGCCTGTCTGGTTTTTTCCTGATGTCTTGATGGCGAACACGCGCGAGCCCGATTGCCCTTCTTGAAATAATTCAAAAGCTGACAGGCTGAAGCCCGGCCTACCTGTTCCCAAAATTTTCGGGATCGAAATCCGCCGAGTCGGGGGCGGCCACGTTTGAGGTAACCAGCACGACGCTCTGCCCGGTAAGTTCAAAGCGCTTCCTGCATTTGCGGCACGCCACCAGCTCATCCACACGAACCATATACGAACGGGCGAGCGCGAAGCGCTTCTTATCCTCTTCTCCCGCGCCGCGCGGCAATTCGCTTTTTTTTGTGCGGACGATCCAGCGGATCGGATAGTTGTCTTCCCTGCGGCACGCCGGACAGGTGAGGGGAATGGTTTTGGTTTCCTGCTTCTCGGTATAAAACTGTCGCTCGTCCATGATGTCCCTGCTCTCTGTACGCCCGCGCTCAGCGGCTCAAGCGCGGGGCGGTCGCAACGTATCGCTCGTTTCCGTTACGGACGACGATTCCATTGTAACAAATTCCGCGCCCGCATCGCGCCAGCGCGGGAGCCAATGTTCGAGCGCGGCGACGACATGAACACGGTCGGCGCCGAGGGCGCGATGATCGCCGTCGTGCAGCAGGACGATATCGCCCTGCGGCTGATCCGGACGAGCGGCGCGAGAGAGACTCTCGATCAGACGCTCTGGGGGCTGCGGTTTCCAGTCCCGGCAACTTTTCGACCACATCACGACGCCGCGGATTCCGGCGCGGCGAATTTCTCCAAAAAGCAAAGGGCTGCGGTAACCGTACGGCGGACGCATCCAGCGCGGCGGGGCCGCGTGTGAGGCAGCGGCGATGGCCTCCTGGCACCGCACCAGTTCGTCCCGAATTCCGGAGCGCGACTGAAAAAATAGATTGGCATGCGTGTCCGAATGATTTCCGATCAGGTGGCCGCGGGCGGAAATTTCCTTCACAAGATCCGGGCAGGCGCGCGCAAATTTCCCGATCAAGAAAAATGTCGCGCGGACAGAATAGCGGTCAAACAATTCCAGAAGCCGCAGAGTGACCGCCGGATTTGGTCCATCGTCAAACGTGAGCGCGATCTTCCGAGAGGAAGCCGTGTGCCTCAGCGTCGGCCCGAACAATTCCGAAGACGGAGCGACCGCGCCCCAGGCGGTAATTCCCGCTGCGGCTGCCGCGCCACTCGACACAATCGCCGGCAAGAGATTCAAAATGTCTCCAAACCCCCATTTTCTCATGGCCTGGCCCGCCATACCAGACGACGGGTAACCCTTTAGAAGGAGGTCCCGTCTAAGTGAGCACGTGGTGGGTTAAGCTTGAAAGTTGTCTACTTCCGGGCCGCGAATATTGGAACCGAGGAAGCGTAAAATCGGTATCTTCTAAGGGCTGGAAGGGGCGTGAAAGTTGTTGGGTAGAAGATTGGCAGTGCTTCTCGCGGGGCTGCTAGTGGCGCTGGCCGCTTTAGGTGTTCCGCTCGCCGCGCAGGACAATTCGGACGCTAATGCGCCGGCAGACTCACAACTGGCGGGAAGCGCGCACGCGCCCGACGGAACGGCCGTTCCCGGCGCGACGCTGCGCATCACTCAGACGTCCACTGGAAAGGCGTGGATAACCTGGACGGATGAAAACGGAAAATTTGAATTCCCCGCCCTTCCCGCAGGCCATTACCGCGTGGAAATCTCCCAACTCGGATTTGTGCCCGCTACCAGCGAAATCGATCTGGCTTCAGGAACGCAAGGGCCCATCGATCTGAAAATGGACGTCGGCACTCTGGCGGCGATTGCTGTTCGTCCTTCGACGGAGAATGCGGCTGAGGCTCCGAGCGCACCGCCTGTAAATGAGAACGTGAAGCCCGCGCCACCCGGCGCGCCAGCCGCGGGCGGCGCCACACCTGCCGCGTCGAATTCAGGCACGAGCGCAGCCAATAACAACGCGACTGCTTCTCCTGCCGGAAAAAATGGCGGCAATTCTGCGCAGGGCGGCGGTGGCGGCCGCAATGGACAGCAGGGCGCGCCCGGAGGCGGACGTCGCGCGTTTCAGCAATTGGGTCTAAACCGCCAAAACGTGAATCCCGCCGAAATCGGGACACAGGATCAAAATATTTCGGAACTTGGCGGGCAGCTCGGACAAGCCGCTTCCGCGGACGCCGTGCAGATGACGGGAACTGTCGCCATGGGACAGATGCCGCCGGGTGGCTTCCCGCAAGCCGGCGAAGGCGGACCGGACACGCGCGGCGGATTCGGAAACGGTGAGAATGCGATCCCGGGACAGGGCGCTCCCGCGGGATTCGGCGGGCAAGGTGGGCCAGGCGGAGGCGGATACGGCGGTGGGCCGGGCGGAGGGCCAGGAGTCTTCGTCCAGCGCGGTGGCGCTGGCGGACGCGTGCGCGGGCGCGGCCCTCAGGGTGGGCCGCAGGGAGTGGACGCGTTGTGGGGCGAGCAGCGCTTGAATCGCCAGCGAGTCAATCGCACTCACTACAGTTTCTACGATGTCTTCGGAGATTCCGCGCTCAATGCCAGGCCCTATTCTCTCTATGAGGCCAACCCGCCCAAAATTTCCAGTTGGTCGGAATCCGCCGGACTCAATATCGGCGGGCCGCTGAAAATTCCGCACGTGTACGACGGCAGCGACAAAACATTTTATTACATTAATTTCGGCGGCGCGTGGTCGCGAAGTCCGGTGGACCAATTTGCGACGGTGCCGACACAGGCGGAGAGAAACGGCGACTTCAGCGCGGACAATGTGCAGCTCTATGATCCGTTGTCAAACCTGACCGGCCCGAGAAATTTGTTGACCAATGCTGGCTGCTTCCAGGCCACGCCGTCGTCTCCGCTGCCTCCCGCCGGCACTTGCATTCCCACCAATCGGATCAGCACGCAGGCGATGAATCTGCTGGCCTACATTCCCCTGCCCGATATTCCGGTGACGAATGTTGCCGGGCGGAATTTCAACTACCACCTGCAAACGAATGTGCCCGGCTTGAGCAACCGCCTGAATGTGAACGTCACGCACCAGATCTCCTCGAAGCTGAGCTTGCAGGTGAATTACAACCTCAGCAACGCCACGTCGCACTCGCTGAGCAGCTTTCCGGGAATCGAGGGAAACACCTTCACGCGCGGACAGAGCGTGATGATCGGATTGACGCAGAACTGGACCAAGACCTTCACGCACACATCACAATTATATTTTTCGCGCAACCGGTCGCTCGGTCTGAACGAATTTTCCGATCTCACGGACATCGGCGCGCAACTCGGCCTCGCGGGAATTTCCACTGCTCCCTTTGATTTCGGCCTGCCTTCCATCGGCTTCACCAATTTTACGGGGCTGAGCGATCCGAATTTTTATCTGGCTCGCAGCCAGACGTATCGCTACGTCGACAGTTTCCGATGGATGGAGGCCAAGCACACCATCACCGCCGGCGGCGAAGTCCGGAAAATGGACATCAACCGCGACACCGATCCCGCGCCGAACGGCCAGTTTTCGTTCACCGGATTGATGACCAGCCAGCTCACTGCCGCAGGCGCTCCGGTCAGTTCTCCCGCCAATTGCCAGTCGGCTACTGCATCCGGGCCGTGCATCGGAAACGATTTCGCGGATTTTCTTCTCGGCTATCCCGCAAACACGAAGATCCAATTCGGCGACACCGCGACGTACTTTCGCAACTGGGGTTTCGTCGGCTATGCCAGCGACGACTGGCACATGTTCCCGAAATTTACGATGACCTACGGCCTGCGCTACGAGGCATTCACTCCGCCCACGGAAATCAACGGCCACATCGCCAATCTGGCCGTGAGTTCGGACTTCACGCAGGTGCAATGCGTTACGCCGGCGGCGACCGGGAATTGCGTCGCGGGTCCCACCGCGTCGCTCTTCCATGGCCATTATCGGAACTTTGCGCCCCGCTTGGCCATCGCCTGGCAGGTGCCGGGAAAATGGTTTTCCGGGCAGCACCAGATGACGTTTCGGGCCGGCTCCAGCATGTTTTACATCGAGTCCTACATGAATACGCTGGCGAGCGAGATGGCCAATCAACCGCCCTTCGCGACAGCAAGCACGCTGACGCAGCAAGGGGCCACCACCATCCCACTGAGCTTTCAGACGAACCTGTCCTCGGCCGTGCCGGGCACGCTGACCAATACCGTGGCCGTGAATCCAAACTACCAGGTGCCTTACTTGATTTTTTGGAATGCGGGCATCGAATACAATTTGACGCGAAGCACGTTCCTCGAATTGATGTACACGGGCACGCGCGCCGTCCATCTCGACCAGCTTCTGGGTTTCAGTTCGGCAACCAACGGAGCGACACAAGCTGCGGGATTCACGTACGATACCTCCGGCGCAATTTCTATCTATCATGGTTTGCAGGTGCGTTTGCAAAAACGCATGTCGCACGGCCTCATGCTCATGGGACGCTACACCTATTCAAAGTCTCTCGACGACGCCAGCACGATCGGCGGAGGCGCCCAAACGGTCATCCAAAACAACGCCGATCCGCGCGGAGATTACGGCCTCTCTTCCTTCAACATGACGCATGAATTCTTGGGCCGGTTCAGTTATCAGCTCCCCTTTGGCGACCGCCAGCGCTTTGCCGCAAAGGGTTGGCAGAAGAGTGTGTTCGGCGCCTGGCGGATAGACGGCACGACCACCGTGAATTCCGGCACTCCCTTTACCGTGAGGATTTTCTCCAAGAATCAAGCCTGCCAAAATGTTCCCGGCACAAACTCCGAGCGCGCCAATCAATCCGGCGATCCTTCTCTCACCAGTCCGACGCTGCTGGAGTGGTTCAACACATCCGTGTTCAGCATTCCCACCTCTTGCTTTGGCGATGCGCCGCGAAATTCGGTCATCGGCCCAGGGACATTCTCAATCAATTCGGGAGTGACCAAGACAATTCCATTCGGGCGCGATGGCCTGCGCCGGCTGGACTTCAGTTGGAACACGTCGAACCTGCTGAATCATCCGAACTATACAGGGCTGTCTACGGTGCTGGGTTCCAAGACGTTTGGCGAAATTACCAGTGTCGCGGGGATGCGAACGATGACGTTCACAACGAGGTTCAATTTCTGATGGGCGCACAAGAAACAATCCGGCGGCGTATTCTAGCCGCGCTGGCCGCCGCATCTCTGCTCACGACTCCGCTGGGTGCGCAGAATGCGCAGCCGCAAGCGCAGCAACCGCAGGTGGTGCCCGTCAACCCGCGCCAGGGTCCGGCGGAGCCGCGCACGGCCAAGCCGGTGCCCGGCGGAAAGGCTACGATTCGCTCGACGGTCAGCCTGGTGGAAATCGACGTGCAAATCACCAACCGCGACGGCAAGCCGGTGAAAGGGCTGAAGCAAGAACAGTTCACGGTAACCGAAGACGGCAAGCCGCAAAAAATATCGACGTTCGAGTACAACGACATCGAGGAAGTCGAGACCGCGGGAAAAGGGGATGAGGCGCCCATCACAGTCCCGCTGGGAACGGTCACTACACCCGAGGAAATCAAGGCGGTAGTGCGCGATCACCGGATGATCGTGCTGTTCTTCGACCTCACCTCCCTGCAGGCGGAAGATTTGCTGCGATCCACGCGCGCCGCGCAGAAATATCTCCAGGAGCAGATGACTCCGGCGGACCTGGTTGCCGTCGTTGCCTTTGGCAACACGCTGAAGGTGGTCGCGAATTTCACGAACGATCGCGAATTGCTCAAGCAATCCGTGGATGCAATCGTGCCCGGGCACGAAGCGGCGCTTTCACAGCTGGCCGACGCAGCGGCGGCAGCGGATGGCGAAACTCAGGTCTCTGAAGATACCGGCGCGGCGTTCACCGCGGACGATACGGAATTCAACATTTTCAATACGGACCGGAAACTCGCCGCCGTCGAGGCCCTCTGCGAAGTCCTCGAAGGAATTCCCGGAAAGAAATCGATCATTCAATTCACCAGCGGCATCACGCAGACCGGCGAGGAAAATCGGTCGGAGCTGATCGCCGCGACCAATTCCGCCAACCGCTCGAATGTTTCGATTTACAGCGTGGATTCGCGCGGCCTGCTGACAGCCACGCCAGGAGGCGACGCCAGCATGGGCGCATCGGGCGGCAACGCCATGTTCAACGGCGCCACGGTCATCTCCCAAAGCCAGTCGCGCCAGGATTCGCGCGACACGCTGGCCACGCTGGCGGGAGACACCGGCGGGCGCACTTTTTTCGACGTCGGGGATTTCGGCAAGATTTTTCAGAGCGTGCAGAACGACACGTCGGGATACTATCTGGTGGGCTACTACAGCACGAACGCGGCGAATGACGGCGCCTGGCGCCGCGTCCACGTGAAAATCGATCCGCTTCCCGCCGGCGTGCGCGTTCGCGCGCGCGAAGGGTACTACGCCGCCAAGAATTTCGGCGTGTTCACGACGGAGGACCGCGAGCGGCAACTCGAACAGGCATTCCAGTCAGACATTCCGGAAGTCGAGTTGCCCCTGGCCGTGGAAACTTCCGAGTTCCGGCTGAACGCGTCCCAGGTTTTCGTGCCGATCTCGGCAAAACTCGCGCCCAGCGCCCTGCAATGGGCTCAGAAACGCGGCAGCCGCGAAACCGCGTTCGATTTCGCGGCCGAAGTGCGCGACGCGAAATCCAACCGCGTGGTGGGCGCGCTGCGCGACACGATCACCGTGAAAGTCGGCGCGGAACATTTCCAGGACCTGCAGCAGCATGCGCTGGTCTACCAGGGCGGCATCATTCTTGCGCCGGGCGAGTACAAACTGAAATTCCTGGCGCGAGAGAACGAGTCCGGCCGGATCGGCACATTCGAGCAGAAAATTTCGCTGGCACGGCCGCAATTCGACCGCCTGCAGGTAAGTTCCCTGCTGCTTTCCAGCCAGGTGGAAGCCGTGCAGAACACGGCGCAGATCAAAACGCAGGCGCTCGCCAAGGACGCCAAACTGAAATCATCGCCGCTGGATGTAGGCGGCGAGAGAATCATTCCCAGCGTGACGCGCGTTTTTTCCGGCGAGCAAACTCTGTACGTTTTCTTCCAGGCCTACGCGCCGCAGAAAGCCGATCCCAATTCCCTTCGCGCGGGCCTGGTATTTTTCCGCAACGGGCTGCGCCTTTCCGACACGCCGATGGTAGCGCCCACGGAGTACGACGAAAAAAGCCGCACTGCGTCCTTCCGCCTCAGCCTCCCGCTGGCGAGCATGGCCCCGGGACGCTACACGGTGCAGGCCATCGTAGTCGAGGCAGGAACGGCGTACGCCACTTTTGCGCGCAATTATTTCGCGCTTCGGCCAACGTCCAAACCTGTTGCAGCGGCGACAATCGCTCCTCCGCCCGGCAATTGACCGCGGTTTCGTTCGGCAGTATCCTGCGTCCTGTGTTCTCGTCGAGCGCTTCCAGCTGTGGCGGAAGCGCGCGGTAAGCCCGCCCCCCATGCAACAGTAGGCCAATGTGTTGCATCCCTAGAGACACGCAATGCCGTCCGTCTGTTTTCGCGGGTGTTCCGGCCGTAAGAGATTCCGGCTTGTTTTGCGGCGGCCGATCGGAAATCGAAGGTAAGGATGGATCCAATGCGGCCCTTCCCATCAGCTCTCGTCTTGATTTTTATGTCCGCCGGATTGATGTTGGGGCAAACCGATCGCCCTGCCGGCTCTGAAACCGGCGCAGGCTCGCCCGGGGCAATTCCATTGGAAGTGCCCGCGGGGACTCCCCTTCCTGTAGTTCTTGACAAAGAAGTGCGCATCCAAAAAGCCGGCCAGCCAATTCACGGAAAAATCGCCGAGCCCGTGTACGCATTTGACCAGTTGGTGGTCCCCGCGGGCAGCGAAGTTACCGGAACCGTGACACGCATCAGCGGCGTTTCCGCAATGAAACGCACGATGGCCGCGCTGGACGCGAATTTTTCGCCCACCCGCGATGTGCAGATCAACTTCGATCAATTAGTGCTTCCTGACGGGCGCCATCTCGCTCTTCATACTCAAGTCTCCCCCGCTTCGCAGGGCGTTTTGCAGTTCGCCACAGCCGCTGAGGCCCAGAATCAAGACAATGAAAAGAAGAAGAACGCCGTCAAGAAGCTGGCCTCCGAAAAAGCCAGCGAGAAAAAACAGGAAATCAGCCGGGAATGGCAAGCGGCCAAGGAACAGATAACCGCTCCCGGAAAAATGCACCGGCTCAAAAGACTGGCGATCGCCGAATTGCCGTTTCATCCGCAATATTTTGACGCGGGAACTCGCTTCAACGCGGAACTCCTCGAAGCGCTAAACTTCGGCAATGAAGAAATGAGCCCTGAAAAAATTCACATGGTGGGCACGGCTCCCGCGGCGGGAAGCATCATTCATGCGCTTTTGAAGACGCCCCTGAATTCGGCCAGCGCGCGAAAGGGCGAAGAAGTCGAGGCCGTCATGACAGAACCCCTGTTCACCAACAGCCAACTGATCCTCCCGGAAGGGACCGTGCTGAGTGGATCCGTTTTGCAAGTGCAACCCGCGCGCCGGCTGCATCGAAACGGACAGCTTCGCATTGTCTTTCATCAGGTAACACCTCCGAAGTCGGCGGAACAACAAGTCGAAGCGAGCCTGGAAGGAGTGGAGGTCAAGGATGACCAAAACCTGAGCCTTGATTCCGAGGGCGGCGCTCAAGCGACAACTCCGAAAACGCGATACTTGACCACGGGAATTTCCGTTGCGATTGCCGCCGTTTCGGACGACGATCCGTTGCAACGAACTTTGGATGGCGCTTCCGGCTATCGCGTTATCGGAATCGTCGTAGGGCTGGCGGCGCGGTCCCGCGCCTTTGCCTATGGCTTTGGGGCTTATGGCGCCAGTATGTCGATCTATGGCAATTTTCTTTCCCGCGGGCATGACGTCGTTTATCCGAAAGATACGGCCATGGCCATCGGCTTCGGATCGCGCGTGACGGGCGCCCCGAAACCTGCGCCTCAAACCCTTCTGCCAGAAGAATAATCATCTCGTTATTTTGAACTTGTGTTATCTCTGCGAGTGGCGCGGGCTTCAGCCTGCGGGGGTTCGTCCTTGCATGGACCAAAACCCGGCAGGCTGAAGCCCGTCCTACGGATGCCTCATTCCGTCTTGCGTTCCGATTGGATGTCGATGCCGAGTTGCTGGCACTTCTTGTAGAGGTGGCTGCGCTCGAGGCCCAGGGCGCGCGCGGTGTTGGTCATGTGATGATGATGGCGGCGCAATTCGGCGAGGAGCACTTCCCGCTCGAACGATTCCAGGCGCTGCGTCAGCGGCCCGCTTCCCGTTGAGGATATGGGTTCGCCGTTGCGCGCAGCCGGGAGAGCGAGGTTCACTTCCCCGGCGGTGATTGTTTCCGCGCCGGAAAGCAGCAGGACGCGCTCAACCACGTTGCGGAATTCGCGCACGTTGCCGGGCCACGCGTATCGCTGCAAAATCTCGAGCGACTCCGCCGAGAAATGCTTGGGCCGCCAGCCGTTTTGTGAAGCGACCTGCGCGGCAAAATATTCGGCCAGCGCGGGAATTTCCTCGGCGCGTTCGCGCAGCGGCGGCAGAGCAATCGGAAAAACATAAATGCGGTGAAACAGGTCGGCGCGAAAAGTTCCCTGGCGGACCATTTCTTCGAGGTCGCAGTGCGTGGCGACGACCACACGCGCATCCACCGGGATCGGCTTGTCTCCGCCGACGCGCTCGATTTCTCCTTCTTCGAGCACGCGCAGCAACTTGGATTGCATGGCCAGGGGCATGTCGCCAATTTCATCCAGAAAAAGGGTGCCTCCGGCGGCCTGCTCGAATTTTCCGACGTGGCGCGTGGCCGCGCCGGTGAAGGAACCTTTTTCGTGCCCGAAGAGTTCGGACTCGATCAGCTCGGCGGGCACGGCGGCGCAATTGAGCGTCACAAAAGGCCCGGCGTGCCGCGCGCTTTTCTGATGGATCGTTCGCGCGATCAGCTCCTTGCCCGTGCCCGTTTCTCCCTGGATGGCGACGCGAGATTCGCTGGCCGCGACGCGTTCCACTTGCGCCATCAGCCGCTCCATGACTGGGCCGGACCAGATCATTTCGTGCTTGCCGAGGCGGCTGCGCAAATCGCGATTCTCGTCCTCGAGGTGGCGCAACCGCAGCACGTTTTCGATGGTGACGAGAAGTTTTTCCGTCGAGAGCGGCTTCTCTAGAAAATCCACGGCGCCGAGCCGCGTGGCCCGCACCGCGGTTTCCACGCTGGCCTGCCCCGAAATCATCACCACCGGCGTGGTTATTCCGGCCGCCTTCAGATCTTCGAGCAGCGAAATTCCGTCCTTGCCGGGCATCACCACATCGGAAAAAATCACGTCGAAGCGCTCCGCGCGAATGAGTTCGAGGGCGCGAGCCGCGCTGTCGCACACGGTCGCATCGTATCCCGCGAGGCGAAATGCGCGGGAGAGCGACGCGAGCGTGTTCGGATCGTCGTCGATGAGCAGAAGGTGGGGCTTCGGAGAGGTCATGAGTGATTCACCGGGTCAGGCTGCGGTGAAAACCGGAGGACCTGCGGGGCGTTCTTCGGCGGGATTCGTTCCCTCCCGGGAGATTTTCTGTTCCATGGGCAGCTCGATGCGAAACGTCGCGCCCGCGCCCGGCGCGGATTCCACTTCGATTCTTCCGCCGTGATCGCTGATCACGGATTGCACGATCGCCAGACCCAGGCCGGTGCCGTGGCGCTTGTTCGTGTAATACGGGGTGAATAGGCGCGCGCATTCCTCGGGCGTCAAGCCCTGTCCGGTGTCGGTGACTTCGAGCCGCACCGCGCCGCTGCGGTGCGCCGTGCGCACGGTCAGCGTGCCGCCTGCCGGCATCGCGTCCAGGGAATTGAGAATCAGATTTTCAAGCGCCCGGCGCAGCAGGATCGGGTCTGCCTGCGGGCGCGGAAGATTTTCGTCGAGGTACAGCTCCGGCGTGATGGGCGGACGTCCGACGGGAGCGAACTGCGCCTCGAACAGTTTGACGGCGCTGCGAACCAATTCGTTCACGTCCACAGGCTCGAATTCGGGCGACGGCATCTTGGCAAAATCGCTGAAGCGGCTGACGATGGCTTTCAGGTTCTCCAGCTCCGCGCGCAGCGTCGCGGTGGACTCGAAAAATACCTCGTCGAATTGCTCGGAAGTCTGCTCCCGGGCGCGCTGCAGATTCTCGACGGTCAATTGCAAGGGGAACAGCGGATTCTTCAACTCGTGCGCGAGCCTGCGCGCCAGTTCGCGCCATGCGGCCACGCGTTCCGTCTGCACCAGACGCTCGCGCTGCTCGGCAAGCTGGCGCGTCATTTCATTGAATGCCTCCGCCAGCTGGCCGATTTCATCGCGAGAGCGAACTTGCACGCGCGCTTCCCAATGCCCCGCGGAGACTTCGCGCGCGCCGGCGGCCAGCTCTTCGATGGGACGCGTCACGCGCGCCGAAACCCACCAGCCGAGAATCAGCCCCAGCAGAATCACTCCGCCGCCGACGAGTAATGCCAGGGCGCGGATGAAATCCAGCATCTGGACGAGACTTTGCCGCGAACTGCCAACCAGGAGAACGCCCAGCAAATCGCCATCCCGGCCGGCAAGCGGAAGGGCATTGAAAGTTTCCGAATTGGTGTGGGGCGCCGCGCCGGAAGTAAGCGTTTTTTGCAGTTCGTGCCGGTTTTTTTGCACTTCGGCGATCATCGCGGAAAACAAATCGGGTTGGCTCACCGGGCCGCGCGGATCGGTCAGCTCAGACGGCACAAAGCCCTGCTCGAGATTCCTGTAGAGCAGCGCGCGCATGCCTTCCGGAAGGACCAGCGTCGCCAGAAAATTTTGGTCCAGGCGCTGCCCGCCGATCAGGAAGAGACGCTTTTCTCCCACGCGAACCGTGCGAACCGCGAGCAAACTCAAATCCACTGCGTCGGGCGTGTCCACACGGCGCAGGAAAGCGCCCTTCGAGTTCCAGTCCGGTTCCGCGCTCACCCACCCGGTTTTGTAACCAAAGCGCGCGGGCCACTCCGAAGAGGAAATCAGCGTGCCGTCATCGGCCACGATGTCGACGAAATCGAGTTGCTGTGTTTGTGCGATGCCGCGCGCGTCGTTGTAGTACTGAGACGCATCGGCCTGCGGGCGGTTGAGATCCATCGCCATTCGCAGCGTGGCCTCGGCATCGACAATGCTCTGCACGCGATGCGCGATTTCGTCTCCGCGCTGCGCGTATTCGCGGCGGAACTGCGCCACCAGGGCGTCCGTGCGCTGGTGGTCAAATTCCTCGAAAGCGCGGCGCGTGTAGACGGACACGCCCCACGCCACCATGGTCACCGCCGCGACAATGGTCGCCACGAAGAACGTCATCAGCTTGGCGCGGAAGCTCATCGAGCGTTCCCTCCGCTTTCGGACGGCGGGCCAAGCCAGACGTCCTCCAGCCTCCATCCGCCCCAACGCGGCGCCATCCAGTCGCGCACCTGCGGGCTGAGCCCATAACTTTCGGAAACGTGAACCAGAGGGATCACCCGAAACGCGTCAATCGGCGCGCGCTCGGCAGCGTACATTTGCTCGGGCGTATCCAGATCCGCCGCGGTTTCGCCAAACGAGTTCAATAACTCCGACAAAGCCGCCGCGGAATCGGGCGCGGCTATGCGGTGACGAACGAGTCGGAGATCAGCCGCGGCAGGCTTTGCCTTTCCATCCACAGGTTGTCCCGACACTTGGACCATAATTCCCACTTCGCGCAAATTGACAACCACCCGATCCGCCACAGCGCGCGCTTCAGCATCACTTGAATCATAGAACAGCACAAGGGGCTTGGAATGGGAAAGTTCGTGCCCGGAAGCGGCGAGCAATTCCTTCGCGCGGGGCAAGTCGGACGAAACCGGGAACAGGTGCGCGTAACCCGAAATCCAATTCGGGAGCATGCCGCCAGCCACAACCCCTTGCCGTTGCAAGATTACATCCGCGATGGAGGCGCGATCGATGGACAAGGAAATCGCCTGCCGCAGGCGGGCGTCTTGGACGGCTGGGCGAGACGTATCCAACACGAGCGCGAATAGTTCCACGGGTTCGCTGGACACAGTGCGCACGCCCCGCTGCGCAGTGCGGCGGACTTCGGATGCGGGCAATTCCACGACATCAGCTTGGCCAAATGAGATTGCATTGGCTTGCTGCGGAAAGTCCACCCCCAGGACCAGGCCAATCTTGTCCAAAAAGGGCCGCCCTGCCCAGCAAGAATCGTTGGCATCAAATAACATCATCGTGGCGGCCCCAACTTCTTCGATTGCCGTGAATCGAAATGGCCCTGTCCCGGCAAGCGAACCATCCTCGCCCGCGTGAAAGACGTAGTTGCGGCCTGAGGCAAGCCGTAATGGAAGGTCGGGCACGGATCGATCCGAAAGGATGACAACCGAATCGGAATTAGCGCTCACATCAAAAGAATTGCCGAGGGATTGTTGCAAAGCGATGGCAGCGACGGGCGGAGTGAGCGTCGACCCGTCGCTGAATTTCACCCCGTCGCGTAAACGGAATTGCCAGCGTTTCGACGGCGCATCATGTTGCCAGGAAATGGCCAGCGCGGGCTGAAGCGTCCCGTGGTCGTCCAGCCGGAGGAGACGGTCAAAAACAAGCGAGTCTACGCGCTCGGCCGCAGCGGCTTGAGCAGGAGTCGACGGCCATTGGCGCGGATCGACAGAATAAATATGTTCGCTCATTTCAACGCGAAGCGTGCCTCCAAAATGAGGAACGGTGGACGCATCTGCCCTTGTAACCATCAGGAGGACCGCTAACAAGCAGACCACAACCCCGTTGCTAATCAAGCCCGCTATGGCGAGGGCGCTATCTCCCGCATTCAATCGAAATACGATCTGCTTCATAGCTCCCTGTCTCAAGATTGCGCACGATTGCTCTCGCCCCGGTTCCGTCGGCTTGCAGGTCCATCACCGGGCCAGGAAAAGTTAGCTGGTTGCTCAGCGGTTTACCCGCGGGCCGGTCCTGTGTGAGATCCGATCCAAATAGCTGAATAATATCCGTTTGTGTGTAGTCTCCGGGCCCTGTCACAAGGAATTGGGCTTCACTTCCGCAGCGAATTTGTATCTTCTGGATCTGACTGCCCCATTCGGGATGCGGGGAAGCAGGAGGAGCCTGAGGTAGCAGCTGGAGGTTCTGGAAAACCCTACCGGGGGACGGCCCCTCCGTCGGATGGCATTGGGACAAACCGTCCGCATCAAGTGAAAAGACGCAGATTTGCTGAGGCATTGATGCCGTCACTTCATTTCCCGCCTGAGTCAAGGTTCCCGCAGGATTGCGAAGGACTGTCTGGACGGGCGGGAACATGAATTTAGGGAAAGCATCAGTACCATTCCTGGTGATCGATACCCCATCTGCGGTAAGAAGTAGTAACAACCGCCCGCCATCCGAGGAATTCATGGTGGCCGCATCCAGGATGTGTTCGCGCCCCTCCCAGAATTTTTCGCTCCGAATCGTCACAGCCATGGCCTCGGGAACATTGTCGTCCCCAATTGGCCGCGGAATGACCGTTAGGACTACTTTATCCGTATCCAAAGCATGTATTTCGGCAGTCCAGACAAAATTCTTGAAATTCTCCGAAAGGGTCACCGCCACCATCGCTTCTACAAAGCCTTCCGCCGGTTTTCCAATCCCCAGCTTTTGCAACTCCGCCTTGAGCGCCTGCTCCACTTGGGCGACCTCTTCGGGCATCAAGGATGAGGAATTTTGGACTCCCAAAGATACGGCGCTTTGCGCGGGCAAACTCGCCGCGATCTTCCGCGCCAGTTCTTGCGCGCAGTCTGCGAGTGTATCCGCATGCGTTGCCATTGGTGCTCCCAGCAAGACGAATAAAAAAAGAATCGTGCGGCAGGAACGCGTGGATGGATCGGAGGCCATCATCGGTGTGCTGCGCTTAGCCTGGCGAAACGCGATCCAGAACTCCGCGCGGCGGCCAAGACTGAAAGAAATCATAGCACAGCCGTTCGGCGGCATTTCCGGCCTCGCGCCGGGCATTGCACAATGTGTATCGGGCATCGGACGGCTTCAGTCTGAAGTAGCACAGCCACTCCTGGCTGTGCGGGCGCACAGGGCGGCTACATGCCAGGCGACAGCCGCAAAACCCGCAAAGCCAGGAGTGGCTGTGCTACAAGAACTGCCATACGCGCGCCCGCGCCCCGACTGGGTCGGGACGCGGTTCGCGCACTGGCCACCGGCCGGGTGGGGCTCGCATCGGAAAATCCTTCGCAGGGGCGGCGGTCCCTGTCCCGGTTTCCGGCAAGCGGCCCGCAAGGGTTTTGGCCGGTGGAACTCAATCTCAGATCGGACTCCAAGTCGCCGATGCGCCATGGCGCTTTGGCGACGGCGCGCAGAGCCCTCTCCATCTCATTTCGTTTTCACGATCTGCGCCTGCTTGCGGCCGGACGCAGGACCATCTTGTTCGTTGTCATCCGTATTGTTCGAGCCCATCCCGCTCGAGAACGCGGAGCGCAAAACGTCGGAGGCGAAGAAATTGCGCCCGTCGGTCGGTACCATGATGATTTGCAGTTTGTCTGAAAGTCGCTCCGCGATGATTTTCTGGATCAGCATGGGATTCTGCTTAAGCACCGCCGCTTCTCCCTGCAAGCGCTCGGCGTCGGCTGCCGCGGTCAGGCGAATCGTTTCCGCGTTCGCCGCCGCGTTCAAACGGACCGTATCGGCATTGGCCGCCGCGTTCATTCGGGTTGTGTCGGCATCGGCTGCGGCGAGCAGCTTGCGCCGCTCGACTTCTGCTTTGCTATCGATGACTTTCGATTGCGCAGCCGCTTCCGCATTTTCCACGGTCGCTTCCTTGCGCGCCTGGGCTTCCAGCTTGGATTGTTCGATCTGTTTTTGCTTGAGCGGCAACGTGTATTGCATGGCGTCGGATTCGGCCTTGGCCGCAATCACGCGGGATTCGGCGTCGGCCTGGGAGCGTTTCACTTGTTGCGCCTTTGCCGCTTCCGCTTGGAGTTCGGCGATTTTCACTTGTTTTTCGTAGATGGCAGTCTCGAATTCCATGCGTTCGCTTTCCTGTTCCTTCAGCAAAATATCTTCCAGCCCTTTGGCATATTCCGCCGGCAGGCGGACGTCGCGCAGGAGCACTTCCTTCACCACGATGCCGTCCAGGCCGAGGCGGTCGGTGATCGTCTTGGTGGATTTCGCGCGAAATTCATCGCGCTTCACGGCGAAGACTTCGCGCACCACGTAATTGGGGGCCAAGTCGCGAAACGCCGTCGAGACCACCGGCGCGACGATTTCCGAATCCACCGGCTGCGCGAGATTTGAGTGGATGTAGGCCAGCTTCTGAGGATCGAGCCGGTACCGTACTGACACCGCGAGCCCGATCGTGAGCCCTTCGCGCGATTGCACAGTCAAAACTTCATTCTTCGTGGCGGAGTCGGAAGCGCTATTGGTCGTGAAGAGATGATCGCGCAAATCATATACGGCCACGCGCTCTACGATCGGCACGACCAGGTGCACGCCGGGATACAGCGTCCGCGGTTGCACGCCGGAAATCTGGCTGATTCGCACGCCGCCGGATCCCTCCGGCACCGTGGTGACGCTCAGCGCCAAAAGCAGGGGCCCCCACGCCCAACCAAACAACTTCGCGGCGAGCGGCCACCGGATGGGGCGGCTCGGCTCCGCCTGTTCGACCGCCCCGGGCTCCCCCGAGCCCATCAGCTTGTGGAACTGCATCGCGAGATAGACGTCGTACGCGACCACACCCGCCGCCGTGCCGAACATCGCAACACCCGCGGCCATCAGCAACCATCTCAGCGCGAACATGACATGCTCCTTTCGCTTCCCCAAGCCTTAGCAACCGGTCCTCAGGGGTATTCCGAATTCGAACGCACACCGGCTTGGCGTGCCCTACGCGGCATCGCGTTGCCGATTACTTTGCTGCCGGCTGGCATTGAGGTGGATCGGCTGGACAACTCGGTCGACGGCTGGGGCGCTCGTGGCCGGCAGCAGCCGAAACAGGCCGCGCAGCCCCGTCCAGGTCATCCACAGAGCCAGCAGAAACGAGAGCAGCCCTCCCTCGATTACCATTGCCCCATTCATGAAGGTTTCCATCGCGCTCCTCGCTTTCCTCGCAGAAAGAAGGGCACGAGACCCGCCAATTCGCCGGGCATTGAAAATGAAGGGGTTGCACGACATATCAACAGCGTCGCGTGTGGTCTATTGGACACGCTGTGTACCGCTACGTGCGTTGGTTAGGTGTGGCGTCGGAATCTTGCTCGTCCCGATGGAAGAGGGGCTGGCGATTCTTGTGCTTGCTCGTGCCTCGAAAAACCGCCGGCGGGACGCCGGCGCCACCAAAACCAGCGCCACGTTCCGTGAACGATTTCGAGTGAACGAATCAGTGGGTCGCGCAGTGGTAACAAGTCGCTCAAACAACGGTTGGGCTATACTGAAGCTGAGGAAATTGGGCCGCGATGCGCAAAGAAGGAATCCAAATCGGGCGAATCTACGGGATTCCGATCTTTTTGCATACCAGCTGGCTCATCATTTTCGGGCTTATCGCCTTTTCTTTCGCTTCCGAGTTCGACGCCCTGCAACTCAACATTCCCGCCCCCCGATTGTGGGGATTGGCGCTGATGACGAGCTTGCTGTTTTTCGCTTCACTCGTATTTCATGAGATGGCGCACAGCGTGATCGCCAAGTATTACAAGATTCCCGTGGCATCGATCACCCTGTTCGTGTTCGGCGGCGTATCTCGCATCGGCCGCGAACCTGCGCGCGCGCTGGAAGAGTTCAACATCGCGGTGGCCGGACCGCTTTCGAGTTTTCTCCTTGCCGGAGGATTTGCGCTGGTCACGTGGCACGCCGGACCCAATGCCATTTTGAAAACACTCGCCGGATCACTGGCCTGGATCAATTTCAGTCTGGCCGTGTTCAATCTGATCCCGGGATTTCCTCTGGACGGCGGGCACATTTTTCGGGCCATCGTTTGGGGATTCAACAGGGATTACGCGCGCTCCACGCGGATCGCCGCGCGCTCGGGGCAAGTGGTTGCTTACGGGATGATCGCGCTGGGCGCAGTGACGGCGATTAGCAACTATGCCCCACTCGGGGGTCCGGTCGGAGGGTTATGGCTGGCGTTCATCGGCTGGTTTATTTTGTCGGCGGCGAAGCAGAGCCACGCGCAAGTGGAGGCGCGCGGAGCGCTGGAGGGGCTACGCGTGGCCGACATCATGACGCCCGAATTGCACACTGTGGGGCGCGAAATTTCACTGGAAGATTACGCCCGCGAAATGGTGCGCACCGGCCGCCGCGCACATCTGGTGGTTGCGGGCGACCAACTCGTCGGGCTGGTCACAGCCGAGGCGCTGAGCACCGTTCCGCAGCACGATTGGGAGGTCACCTCGGTGCAGGCCGTGATGCTCCCTAAGAACAAATTGCACTGGGCCGCGCCGGAAGAGCCGGCGCTTTCCCTGCTCGACCGCATGCGCACGATTGGCATGCAACAGATGCCCGTGATTACCGGCGGAAATGTTGTCGGCATCGTCACGCGTGATTCCATCCTGCGCGTTCTTCAGTCTCGCCATGAACTTGGCTCTTTCGCCGGGCGGTAGGCCTTCAATATTGTTTTCAATTGATTCCGTTCAAATTCAAGGTCACACCACCAGAGCTTCCGTTGTTCCTAGGTCTCATCCCCAAGTTTCCAATAGACCTGGACGACGCCAAGAAGTCCGACACAGACAATTCCGATCAAGAAAATCTCATGGAATGCGAAGTCGGCTCTGCGAAATTCCCGATCATTTACGTAAACAACAGATCCGTGATTGACGACAATCCGGTGAATCCTTCCTTGATCGGCCTGAGGTGAAGTGGGCATCGTATATGAATAAACGACGTGCACATATGCAGGCCACATGAAGCAAGCCATGGCCACGGTCACCAAGATCATTTGGATGATCCTTCTGAGGACTGTCAAAGTTTCATGTCTTTCCTTACCGCAGCAACGTACCCATCTTGCGCATTTGTCGGGAAAAATCAGTAGGATTGTAGTTCGAAGGATTTTCGAGCTGCTGGAACAAGCCGTTGATGGCGGCGCGAACTTCGGCGTCGTTTGCGACTTTCTCCGTGTGAGAGTAGGCGATGAACAGCGAATCGAGCGCCATGGCGGCCTGCTCGGCGGCGCGCTCGCCTTCGTTCGAAATCTCTTCGGCGTCATCCGAAATCCGGTGCAGGAGACGCAGAGTCATCGCCGCGTCGTAGGGTTGCGCCTCAATCCGCGCGGCAAGCTGGCCGGAAAGCGTCGCGGCGCGGGCTGAGGTTGCGGCGACCGCTTCGCGGTCGGGATTCAGCTGGCTGAGGGACTTGGCCAGCTGCGCGACCTGATCGTCGAGGCGCGATGCCACATCGTTGTCCACCTGATGCGCGAACTCCCGAAAAACCGCGTAGCGCGAAGCGTTCCACGGAGGATCTCCCGGGCGGCGGCCTGCGTATCCGCGCTCCTGCCGCCAGCTCTGTTCGGGTGCGGTCAGGGAATGATGGCACGCGAAGCACTGCAGCTCGGAGTACTCCGGCCAGTTCTTGCCCTTGGCGCGCCATGCCACACGCTCCATCGAGGCGCGGAGTTGTACTGCCTGCCCGGTGCCCCACTCGCGCACGCCCGCCCAGGCGTCATTTTCCGCGGGAACGCCCGGAGCGCTTTCGCGCGGCGTTTTCCAGTGACGCGGCATCACGGCGGAGAAGGAATCGAGTTCGAAGTACAGGTCGGGATGGCCGGCGGCAATCATTTCGTGGTCGACGAATTTTTCCTGCGTGCCCAGGTGGCAGGCCAGACACTTCTCCGTGCGGCGGGCGAGGTTTCGCGTGTCGTACATCCCAGCGGCGACGGATTGCTCGTGCGTCCAGGCGCGCGTGGTATGCGGGCCAAGCCATGCGGACGCGGGCCCATGGCAGCTCTCGCAACTGACGCCTTCGCTCAGATCAAAAGTTTTGGCGCGCGCCTCGGCAGGAACATCGAGCGCGTGGCAGGCGAGGCACTTCGCCGCCTGCTCGGATTTGCCGAGACCCAGGATTCGCCCCATGCGTTCGCCAATCGGTCCTGTGAGCGCGTCGTACGCCTTGGCGTGTTTGTCCTTCACGGCCCAAATGCTGTATTCGTTTTGAAAAATGCGGTTATCGGCGCGGGGCTTCACGCTGCCATGGCAGCTGGTGGAACTGCAGGAGCCGGGCCCCGTATATTTGCTGGAGTCCGCGGGAGGATTCGCGCTTCGCGGCGCATTCAGCGGGGCAAAACAAATCGCGCCGAGCCAAACCACGGCGCATCGCAGCGTCAAGCGCTTGGCTTCAGGCCCGATTCTCATTCCCGTGCTCGGATGGAGCCCGCCTTCTTCGCGCGGGCCGTGGAGCCAGTCCGCGCCAGAATTTTTATACTGCCCACTGGAAGTGAAGTCAACGAAAGGAAATCGATAGATTTCTTAGTATCGAACCCCACGACCAGCAGATAAGGATTTCGTTGCGCAATAGGGTGCGCGGCACTGCAAGAGGCCTAGCGGAATGGATTCACAATGCGGAGTCCCTCGATCCGCCGTTCATCCTGAAAGTCCTCGGAGAACAACACGGCACATCCACCCAATTTTGCCGAGCGCAGAATCAAGGCATCCCAGAATGAAAACCGGTGAAGGCGGTGGAGATCGATCGCGGCTAGAATGTCCGGAACCTCGGGCGTGACGACGTCAAGTTCCGCGAGCAGTTCGACTTTGCGCCGCGCGGTCTGCGGATCAACTCCAAGTTTGCGCGTGGCTGCCACAAAGTACTCTTGAAGAACCAGAAGTGAAACCACACCCGCTCTCCCGCGCCGATGATCAGCGATGAGCTCAGTCGCGCGCCCTTGCTTAATTGGGTCAGCAATATCGTCTGAATAAACGAGAACGTTCGTGTCGAAGAAACTACGAACGGTCATGGATTTCATCGCGATTGAAGCGCCAGCCTCGAGAGTTTCCGCGCCCGGAGAGTCGCTTGAACTCCTCGACGCTGCGCTCGGGATCGCCATCTGCAAGAGTCTGCAGATAATCCCGGATGAGCTGGTTGAGGCTCTTGCCAAGGGCTTCCGCGTGCTTACGGGCTCGAGCGACAACATTTTCGTCAATGGATAGAGTGATGTTCATTACCACAGTATACGTGCACACATATTATGTGTCACTATGAGGCCCTGCCGACTTGAACCGAGTATGGACTCACCTCTGGAATCGCCGCATATACGCAAATTGTTGAATCGCGATTAGTATTTTCCCCGGCCACTCGCCCAATTCCGGCGACTCGCCGCAAAGCGGGACAAACCCTGCCAGATGCTGATGCGCGAACTGCTGGAGCGTGCCACACGAAAGAGGAAGGTGGCCGGAAGCCAGGGCCTCTTAATCACGTTTTAGCGGGGAGCGCTATCGTGTCTTATTTCAAGACCAGATTTCCATTTCTCTCGCAGGAATGAGAAGCTCAGCCTTTTTGGTGGACAAGAATACGGTCGCGTTGAGTTCATCGGGCGTGAGTCAGGACCAACATCTCGTGCACCAGGAATGCCAATTCGTTCAACTCGAAGGGTTTTCGCAGCAGCGTACTTCCCGATTCCAAGCTCACCTCGAGCGGCTCGGGGTTTTCGGCGTAGCCTGACATATAGATAATCTTCATCTCGGGGTGAAGAGGAGCCAAGTGAAGAGCAAGTTGTGGCCCGCGCATCCGCGGCATCATAACATCGGTCAGCAAGAGGTCGATGGGGCCGCTGTGTTGCTCGGCGATCTGCGCCGCCTCAAACCCATCTCTCGCCGCTAACACTGTATAACCCTTCCTCTCAAGAAATACTTGGACGATAGAACGGATCTCCTCTTCATCCTCGGCCAAGAGCACTGTTCCAGAACCCATCTGCGAGTCCTTAGCCATTTTAGTTGGTTGCTCCGGGATGACCGCTTCTTCGACGGCGGGAAGAAAGATTTTGAAAGTGGTGCCTTTGCCGAGCTCGCTAGAAACCAGGATTTGCCCGCGGCTTTGTTTCACGATGCTGTAAACAATTGCCAGGCCGAGTCCCGTCCCTTTACCCTTTTCCTTTGTGGTGAAGAACGGCTCGAAGATGTGAGCTTGAGTATGCGCATCCATTCCCATGCCCGTATCGCTCACTGCAAACATGACGTAACGCCCTGGAGCTATCATGGTCTGAGTGCGGGCGAATGCACCATCAACTTCGATGTTGGCAGTCTCGATGGTCAGTTGGCCCCCTTCGGGCATAGCATCGCGCGCATTAACCGCCAGGTTGAGTAACACTTGCTCGAGCTGTGTCGGGTCCACGAGCGCCCGCCCCGGCTTGAGAGGCGAGACGATGGAAATCTCGATATCCGGGCCCAGCAATTGTGGCAACATTTCACTACACTCTTTGACGACCGTGTCCAGTATCAGGGGCCGCGGAGCGATTACCTGTTTGCGGCTGAAAGCCAGCAGGCGTTGCGTAAGGCTGGAGGCCCTGGCGGTTGTCTTAAGGATTTTTTCGGCGCTGACGCGAAAAGCCTCAGGAGCTCTCGCCTGGTCCAGAATCAGCTCACAATGGCCGCGAATGATCATGAGCATATTGTTGAAATCGTGAGCAATCCCGCCGGCGAGCTGGCCGACGGCCTCCATCTTCTGCGCCTGGCGTAACTCCTCCTCTAGAACGCGGCGAGCTGTAACGTCGCGAGAGGTGACCACTAGACCATTTATTCCAGGGTTGCTCAGAAGATTATTCCCGATGGCTTCCAGATAAACCCACGATCCATCGGTGTGGCGAAAACGAAACTCCGCAGTAACGGTATGGTCTGGCTGAGTAACAGCTTCAATGAACTTGCCCTGTAACGCTGGAATATCGTCGGTATGAACGAATTCGAAGGCGTTGTGCCCGACCAGGTCTTCGGGCTTGAATCCCAAAATGCGCTCGACTGAGGGGCTTTCATACTTGATCGTGCCATCGGCCGCTAGCACAGTAATGATGTCAGAGATGTGCTGGACCAGAGAGCGAAATCGCGCCTCTGCTCGTTCGAGGTCAACATGGCTTTGGTTGCGTTGTTGTTCCTGCCCCTCAGCGTTGTGGGGATCCAACGGGCCAGGTTGTTGATCCAAACTCATAGGCGCAATCCCTCGATTCCAAACAAGTTAGACCCATGGGTCGAAGACATGTCGGCAGATCTAACCTTTCCACTAAAGCGTGACAATTCATTTCGGGGGGGTCTATGGTACAGAGGTACGGGAGTTACTCTAAGCCGCAATTTCCATTTTGAACTGCCCGTTCGCGCGAAAGCCTGGCCCCCTGCCCTGTGGAGTCAACTGCAAGCCGCGCTGCTCCCTTTTCCGGTACTTGGTCTCCAATCCACGGTTATGGAAAAATTCCGCCGGGTTGCGATGGACTCAAGGGCCGGGGGTCTGCTATATGAAATCTGGTCAATGTATGCCCGCGGGGTCCACGCTCCAGCCAGGTGGGGACGTTGACCGTAAAATTCGAGCCCGTGCCCGATGGCCGCACGATGCTGCGCGCGGCTGGAATACCCGCTTTATCTTGGGAGCTCCGCTTTGATTTTCGAGGAACTGAAGGATATCGAGCGACAGCCTGACGGCGCGCCGGTTGCGGCGGAAGATCTCCATAAGTTATCCGTTTTTAAGGACATGTCGCCGCAGTTCTTCAAAAAGAACCCCAATGCTACTGTTTGGCGGCACTTCAAACGCGGCGAACTCGTATGCCGGGAGGGCGATTTCGGCTCGACGGCATTTTACATTCTCGAAGGGCGGGCGAGCGTTCAACTGGCAAGCCCGATGGCGCATGTGAAAGCTCAGGGGGGCCCAGGCGGATTTTGGGGGAGGCTGACCAGCAAGCTCACGAGCCATCTTGCGGGGCGCGAGGAAGACCGCCGCGAAGAAGAACTGGACCGCAGGTCGATTCCCATTGACGCTCCCGTGGACCTGGCTTACGACCATCCCGTCGCCGAACTCGGCCCGGGCGAACTCTTCGGTGAAATGACCTGCATGAATTATTACCCGCGGTCGGCGACCGTGCGCGCGGAGACCGATTGCACCATGCTCGAGATGCTGCGCAACGTTCTCGACGTCCTGCAAAAGAGCAAGGCGTTCCGCGCGCAGCTGGACGAAACCTACCGGCGCCGCGCGCTCGATTCGCATTTGCGCGATGTCAACATTTTTCGCGGCCTCCGGCAGGATTTCATCGACCATTTACGCGACCGCGTCGAGTTGCTGCGCTTCGCGCCCGGCCAGGTGATCTGCAAACAGGGAGATCCCGCCGACAGTTTTTATCTGGTGCGGCTGGGCTTCGTGAAAGTTTCGGAGAACTATCCCGGCGGCGAACTGGTGCTGGCATATTTGTCGCGCGGCGATTATTTCGGCGAAATTGGGTTGCTCGGAGGAGGGACGCGCACGGCGGCGTGCTCGGCGCTCGATCACGTCGAAGTGGTGCGCATCTCCGCGGAAGATTTTCGCGTGATGGTGGAACTGTATCCGGAAGTGCGCTCCGGCCTGGAACGCGCCGCCCGCGAGCGCCAGGAAGCGAACCAGGAGCGGCTGCGCATGATGCGCAGCGTGCCGCTCGAGAGTTTTCTCGCGCAGGGATTGATGGAAGCGCAGAGCCTGCTGGTGCTGGACCTCGAAAAATGCACGCGCTGCGACGCCTGCGTGACCGCCTGCGCCGATTCGCATGACGGGGTGACGCGCCTCGTGCGTGAGGGGTTGCGATTTGAGAATTTTCTCGTGGCGACTTCGTGCCGCCAGTGCCGCGATCCTCTCTGCATGGTGGGCTGCCCGGTCGGAGCGATCCGGCGGCGCAATTCTCTCGAAGTGATCATCGAAGATTGGTGCATTGGCTGTGGGCTCTGCGCGAAAAATTGCCCGTACGGGAACATCAACATGCATTCCTTTGCCGCCCAAACCGAGGACCACGAGCATCCCGGGCAAAAAAAGGCCGTGGTGCAGAAGAAGGCGACGACCTGCGATCTGTGCGCTGAACATGCCGAGCCCAGTTGCGTTTATGCATGCCCGCACGATGCCGCGCATCGCGTGGAGCCGCGCGATTTCTTCGCTGGAACGCTGGGGCAGCGCGTCGGAAAAACAGGAAGGGTCCGGACATGACTCGAAAGGTTGGGCTGAATTTCTCAGCGTGCATGCCGCTTCCATCCGTATTCCGTCCAAAGGTGAATTGGTGGCGCGGGTTTGGTGGCGCCGGCGGGACGCCGGCGGTTGCCCCAATCCTGCCGCGTTGCAAAATCGCCGGCGGGACGCCGGCGCCACGAAAACCCTGCAGCCACGCATGCGGCCACCATACCGGTCGCTCGAATTGCAGCGTGATATCACGATTCGGAGAATGAACTGTGCGCATTGATCGCACGCATAAGAGCTGGTTCGTCGCGTCGCTCGCAATTTCCGGCGTCTCGCTGCTGCTCTACGCCGCCTATGGCGTCCCATTCGGCACGGGATCTATGGGGGGCACGGCGTTGGGACTGGCATTTGGCAGCGCTGGATTTGCATTCATGGTTTTTGCGGCGCTGCTGGGCGCGCGAAAGAGAGTACCCGTTTATCGCTTTGGCCGCGCGCAAACGTGGATGCGCGGACATTTGTGGCTCGGCCTCCTCAGCCTGCCGCTCATTTTATTTCACTCCGGGTTCCGCTACGGCCATGGCTTGACGGCATGGTTGATGACGCTGTTGATCGCCGTAGTCGTCAGCGGCGTTTTTGGCGCCGCTCTACAGCATTACATGCCGCGCGTGATGACGCGCGAAGTGACCATGGAAACGATTTACGAAGAAATTGGACACGTGCGTGCGCAGCTCCTGGAAGAGGCGGAAGAATTGATCAAGCAAGCCACCGGCGGCGATAAAAAAACGGCGGCCGAAGGAAGCGAACCGGGTTCAGCCGGACTGGCCGTCGCCGTGATGGATAAGGCTGCGCCGCTGCGCAATTTCTACGAGCAGGAACTGAAGCCGTTTCTCGAAAAGCCCGGCGCTCACGGGAGCGCTCTGGGCGACGCGGCGAAGTCGCGCAGCGCCTTCACGCAGTTGCGAACGCTGGTGCCGGCTTCGCTGCACGGAGCGATTGAGGATCTGGAAGGAATTTGCGAAGAGGAGCGCCAACTCACATTGCAGAGCCATTTGCACCTGTGGTTGCACGGCTGGCTGCTGCTGCACATACCTCTTTCGCTTGCGTTGATTTTACTCGGCGCCATCCATGCAGTGATGGCGCTGCGATACTAGACGGGCGAACCCAGTTGTGCCCGCTGAGTTTTTGAGTTGAAGGAAGGTTTGTGGGTCACGGCTTTACAGGTTGCGGAAAAATTCCAAAAGTGTCATTCCGAGGGCGCGGTTGGCCCGAGGAATCTGCTTTTTTCTTGGGATCGGCGAAAAAGCAGATCCCTCGCTTCGCTCGGGATGACATTAAACTACTTTTTTCCGCAGCCTCTTTAGCCGTGACACAAAGACGCCGGTTTTAATGCAGCTTTAGCCGCTGGACTGTTGGAATGTGAGTCGCAGGACAGGGGCTAAAGCCCACAATTTGAGTGATGGCAAACGTCGGAGCTATCCTTCCGCTGTCAGGATGAAAAGCTCCGACCCACAAATCGAATGCTGCGTTCGTAGCAGGCTTTCGAATTGCGGGCCGAATTGAGGATCAGCACTCTTGCCGCGAACACGAACAACCAAGAAGCTCGCGCAACGCATCGATCTCGACTATTTCAAGAGGCCGAGCCCGCTGCGCCACTGGCGTTTTTTGCTTGCTGTTGCGGCTCCGGCGCTGGCCATCCTGTCGATCGCATGGTACGGCGTTCGCAGCGACCGCCGCGTGTACTCCGCGGGAACCTTGTCCTCCGCGCATGCGGTGCTCACCAAGCAATGTTCCGCCTGCCACCAATCCAACTTGGGTTTTTACGACGCCAAGGTCATCGACCAGAAGTGCCTCGTGTGCCATGACGGCCCTTTGCATCAAGGGACGCAGGCGTTCACGCCCGCGTGCGCATCCTGTCACGCCGATCATCGGGGAGCGATTCGCCTTGCGGCCACGAGCGACGCAAACTGCACGCAGTGTCACGCGGCCCTCGCGACGCGCGGGGATCCCACCAATTTTGTCCGCACCATCGGAAGTTTTGAAGGGAATCATCCTGAATTCGCCGTGCTGCGATCCGGGGGCCGCGACCCCGGAACCATTCAGCTCAATCATTACCTCCACCTGCAGCCAAATCTTCTTGGGCCGAATGGCAGCCGCGTGCAAATGGTTTGCGCCGACTGCCACCGCTCGGCGGCGGACGCCGGCGGTTCATGGCCCTATGGGGATTCAAGTTCCTTGGCGGGAACTCCGCAAAATTCATCCGCGGACGGCCCAAAAAATCAGCCGGGCATTTCCGCGCCTTCGCGGGCCTACATGGCGCCGGCGACCTACGCGCAGACATGCGCCGCCTGCCATACGCTGCAATTCGACAAGCGGCTTCCCGACGCGGCGCCTCACCACAAGCCGGAAGTGATTCATCCGTTCGTGGTGGCTAAATTGCAGGCCTACATTGCGGCGCATCCGGCGGATTTGCGCGTGCCGCGCGATCCGAGCCGCGAATTGCCGGAGGAGCCGATCCCCGCGGACTATCGGTTGCTTACGCCGCCGCAATGGGTCGCCGAACGAACAGCCGAGGACGAACAACTCCTGTGGCGCAAGACGTGCAAGCAATGCCACACGCTTATTGCTGGCGAAGGCACCGCATTGCCCAAAATCGCGCCGTCGAATATCACCGCGCGCTATATGCCGCACGCCAATTTCGATCACTCGCAGCACGGCCTGGTCGACTGCGCAAGCTGCCATGCCGCCGCAGCCACCAGCCAGCAAAGTTCCGACTTGCTCTTGCCAGGTATCGCGACGTGCCGCGCCTGCCACCATGCCGGCGCCGAAGCGGCAGAATCGCGCTGCTTCGAGTGCCATACTTACCACGATCCCGCACGGCGCAAACCTGCGCACAGTAATTTTTCGTTGGCGGGCTTGTTCAACGGCCCGGCAATTGCTGGTCACGAAAAATAAGTAGCTGTGTTCCTATGGGCGCGAGTCCCGGTGACGGACGAGAAAATCCCTGGGTCGGAAGACCTGGGCTACAGCATTCGCGCGATGGCCGCCTCGCTGTTGTAGCCCGCCTCTTCAGAGGCGGGGCTTTTCCTGCCGTCAGTGGAGGAGGTCGCGCATGCGGCCGTACAAAGACTGCTCAGAAGAATTGGTAACTGCGAACGGCTGCGGCGGGGCGGTAGGCGAGTCAGTCACGGTGTAGAGCTTGCCGTCGCGGAGGTAGAGCTTTTCGGCTTCGGCACGGTTAAAGGGGCGCGCACCGCGGCGTCCGAAAACGGCGAGTTGGTTGCCGCTCTCATCGACAGCGCGGTCGCGGTCAATGCCGCGAGAAATCGCGAGCGCCGGGCCGGCGGTGCGATAGGTCGCGATCAATTTCGGCGTAGGGCGCGGGCTGAATCCGTAGGACTCGGAAGAATCTTCCGGCGAAATCACCTGCAGGATGCGCAGGCCGTTGCGGCCGTCGGCCACATAGGCGAAGACGCTGGCATCAACCGCGCCGATTTTCACATCGTTCACATCGTTCAGCTGGCCATCCGCATTGAACATTTGATCGAGGCGCGGATGCTCGGGCTGGTCTGCATTGACTAAGGCGATGCCGTTCTTGCCGGCGGAAATATACGCCGTCGTGCGCGACACGGTGACATTGCGCGCGCCGTCCAGCTTCACAAATGCGCCGGAGACCATGAGGGGATGCGCGAGATCGGTCACGTCGAGCGCCTTCAGTCCCTGGCGATCGGTGACGAAGGCATAGCGGAATTGTATGGCGACGCCTTGCGGGTCCACAAGATCGGGCGCGCCAATTTCCGCCGCCACGCGCGGCGCGAGGGGATTATCGAGATCGACGACGACGAGGCCTCGGTCGCACAGAACGTAAGCGTACGTTCCCGCAATCGTGATGCGGCGCGCGCCGTTCAAAATCCCGCTGGGATTGAATGTGGCCGCGCGGCCGATAAAATTATTTTCCGGATTTCCGTCGAGCAGAGTACCGACGCCGGGATTTTTCCCCTTTAGATCGGGATTGCCGACAACGATCAGACCTTCGTACTTGTCCGTGACGTAGAGAAATCCGTACATCAAATGGATTTTCTGCTCTTCGTTGGCAGGGTCCTGCGTGCGCAGGGGATCGACGGCCAGCGTCGTGGGAGTGGCGACGGCCGTGGCGTACTTTGTCTTCACATACAAGCGTTGCCCAAGCGGAGAAACCGGCGCGGTCACCATGCGCTCGGAAAAACCCTTGTTGTCAATGTTGGCGACGTCGAAAACGCGGAAGCCGTCCGCGCCCATTGCCGCGTAGGCATATTCCCCCCGCAGTTGGATGTCGAGAACGTTTCCGCCATGGCGGTACGCAGTTGTGAGTTCGCGCTTGCGGTCCTCGTGTTTGCGGAAATCATCGGGATAGGCCATGCGCTGCAAATCGCTGCCGATGACAGCCTCGGGCTCATCGTGCTCGGCGGTCACGACGGCTTCAAAACCCTTGTTGCCGGCGGCCACGTACACGTAGCGACCCATGAAGTTGAGAAAATTGGTGCCCTGCAACAGGAGCATGGACATCCAGGCGTTGTTGTCACGCGCGGCGGAGATGTGGCAATCGGCGCACTGCTTGGTTTCGCGGGCGCGCACCGTGTGCGGCACGAATGTCGAAAATGCCTGGCCGCTGAAGCCTTCGGCGGAAACAGTCTGCTGCGTGTTGTACAGCCACTCGCGATTGGCATTTTGCGAACTCACCAGAATCGCGCAGGAGGAGCGCGCGGGCGCAACGCGATGCCCAGTGACGCTGCCGTCCACGGCGAGCATGTAGCCGTCATCGCGCAGCACCTGGAAATTGTAGGCCGTCCAGTTGCGCGTGGTGAGGCCTTCGTTGTGCAGCATTGGGCGCTTTTCGTTCGCGGTCATGGACAGGTGGCAGCCGAAACAGTTGGGTATCCACGAAGTATGGCAGGCGTAGCAGGTCATGCTGCTGTTGGCGTGCGCGAGTTGCGATTCGTTTTTGGGCACGTCGCCCCACGTCACGCCGTCCGTGCGCAGCGTTTTTGCCAGGCGCGATTTCTCGTTGTAGTGCGCGTTCCCCGGCGTGATCGAGTCGAGCGTCTGCACCACTTCCCATTCGAGGTGCGGGTCCATCATCGAGCGCTGGATAAGTTTTCCGTCGCGCCACTCGAATTGCCGCTCGCGCCACGGCGTGCGCAGCGCGTCAAGATGCCTGCCGCCGCCGGATGCCGCGGGGCCGGAGGTGACGAGCGTAGCCGGCTGAGAGATCGTGCCGTGGCAATCGATGCAATCCATTTCAATTGCGGCGCGCGGCTCTCCGTAGAGTTTTCCGGTGCCGTGGCTGTCCTGCTCCAGGTGGCAATCGACGCACTGCATTCCTTTCTGCAAATGAATGTCCGCGAGGTGCGCGGCTTTCTCAAATTTTTTCGGGTCGTCTGGAGCGACCGTAGTTCCCTTGTCATCGAGCAGATGGCCTTCACGGTCCCGCGCGAACACGGCGCGGAAGAGCCAGCCGTGGCTGTGAAAGTCGGCGAACTGAGTGTCCTTCAGTTTTGCATTGAATTCAGCGCTGCCTGTCTCGGCGAGAAACTTTACATCGGACCACAGCCCGCGGGGGGCCGCGCCTTCTGGATTTCGCTGCGACACCTCGAATTTTTCTTGCTCGGTGGGATTGTGCTGCTGTTTCGGGTACATCGCGCCGCCGTCGGATTCATTGTCCCACCAGGTGTAGCCGAAATAAGTGGTCATCATGTTCGTGCCCGGATGCACATGGCAGACCATGCATTGGCTCGACGGAATCGAACGCGTAAATTCGTGGCGGATGGGGTGGCCGGACTCTTCGCGAGGAATTGTCGGATCTTTCGTCGCACTGTACCCGCGATTGCCGAACGGAGCGTATTGCGCGGAATGCTCGGCGGAGCGGTCGTTCGCGTACACGACGTGGCAGGCCGTGCATCCGCTGGCGCGATAGTCGCCCGGCTCGTCGTTGGTGCCCGGCAAGGAAAGCAGCGGATCGAGAAGCCGTGTTTTTTGCAGGCCGAGAAAAACCGGATCGGTGCGCAAGAGAGTGCCGAATCCGCGCGTGCTTAATTTGTCGTCAGGTTTTCCAGCATCATTGGGGTCACGCGAGGGCTCGCCCACTTCGCCTTTCGGGCCGCCCCCGCGTTCGAATACACGCAGGACGTTGCCGGGCTGGGAAATTTCCCAGCGTTCGAGCGGCGTGATCTCCGGGAGGATGCCCTTTGTTCGCGTTTCCTCTGTGGGAGGCTGCGGAATCGTTCGAACCGCTTGCGGCGCACCATCGCGCGAGTAGCTTTCGCCGAATTGCGTGTCCTTGTGAGGATAGGCGCCGTTGTTATAGAGCGCCGCGCCCCAGAGTATGCCGCCTATGGTCATCATGCTGGTGGAAACATTGCGCACTTCCGAGGGATGGCACCCGGCCCTGCCGCACGTTTCCGATGCGACACGCAGGTCGCCTGGATTGACGAAACGCGCGTATTCGGGGCTTTCCTTGAGCCACTGCGTGTACAGGCGCTGGGGGTTTGCCGAACGGTCAGCCAGTTTTGGATCGCGAGGCTGCGGGTGGGCCTGACGTTTTACTTGTTCGTATTCGGGCGAAGTGGATGCCGCGCTCGAAGCGGCTCGCGCGTCTGCGTTCCCTCCGTGGCAGTCCGTGCAGCCGAGGCGCACCGTGCCGGTTGTGTGCATGGTCGGCTCGTCGGTTTGTGTATGGCAGGAAATGCAACCGGCGCTCTTGCGGTCGGCCTCTTCTTGCGACTGGCCCAATAGGTTTGGGCCGGCCTTCTCGTCGGCCGCGCGCAGAGAGGGCGCTGGAATCCGCGCCGCCATCACGGCGAGGAGCAAGCTCATGAACGGCACGGCCCATGGAGAGGCTTGCGCCAGGCGCGCGAATCGATTGCGATTTGTGGTTCCGCGATTCATTCAGTCTTCAACATTAAATATAACGCTCCAAGCAGATTCAAGTAGCGCAGCCACTTCTGGCTGTGCGCTTTTGCAGGCCGCACATGCGTTGCCCGGCCCAACTACGATCGCAAAACCCGCACAGCCAAGAGTGGCTGTGCTACTAAAACTGAAAACGCACATTCGCAAAAAACGAAAATTGCGTGGTGCCGGAAAAAATATCGCGAAAGCCTTGCCCCGGGAACAGCGCTGCGGCGCCGCCCGTGATCGAAATATTTTCGGAAAGCGGAGGCCGGTACTGAAAGCCGATGCTGGTGTCCAGGCCAATCGTATTGTGAATGGGCGATTCAAAAAGCAGCAGCGAGATGGGCGCGGCGCGCTCGAATCGCAGATAGTTCACATTCAGGAAACTTTTGAGTTTCGGCGTGACATCGAAATTGGCGCCCGCGTTAACCAGAAAAATTCCCGGGTTCACGAAGTTCGCCTGGCCTTCTGTCTTGCTCGTGCGCATGCTGGGCAAGAGGCTGTCGCCCGGCGTGAGCGCGATTCCTGTGCCGGGCAGGCGAAGCTCTTCGCGGTCCCAGAAGCTGAAAATTCCCCCCGCAAACGAGGGGTCGTCGACGATGGTGTCAAAACCGGTCGCGCGGCCATCACGCGGATTTCCGTCGCCGGAAGCGTAGAATGCGGAGACCTTGTAACGCACCCAGTCCTTGTCCAGCGAAATTTCCGCGGCGGCCATCTGCGCGTTGATGGTGACGGGGCGCCCGGCGATGGGGTTCAGGTTATCGGTTCCGAGCGCTTCATAGAATGCGTGATTTACGTTGATGGGGCCAAAATGTCCGTTGCCGGTCCAGCCTAGATAGGCGGCGCGAATTTCGTGCGGCTGAAAAATCCCGATGGGCGCGGGCCTCACGAGAAAACCGTTGTTATCGTAATGGACGGTCGCGTCGTCCTTG